>ERZ1027150.548-NODE-548-length-32369-cov-11.782385_pt1 | contig 32369 bp, 27 predicted proteins | sample MGYA00519276_ERZ1027150 | MGnify/ENA primary metagenome ERZ1027150 (study PRJEB26926, sample SAMN06164860) | human gut metagenome | biome: ENVO:00009003; feature: ENVO:2100002; material: ENVO:00002003 | host: Homo sapiens | place: USA | collected 2012 ... | reverse complement strand
GCACTACGTTCGGGACGTAGGGGTCGGGCGTTCGAGTCGCCTCATTCCGACAGAATCGGTAAACAATGAAAATTGTTTACCTTTTTTGTTTATACCTGAATCTAACGAAAACTGGATTACAGAGGAAGCCCAGCTCAACCGGAAATCAGAAAAAACATATTATCCTAAATACAAACATCAAACAGTATTACTATGAAAAAATTCATCTATTTATTATCCACTGCTCTCTGCCTGCTCCTGTCATTTACCTCCTGCGGAAAAGACGACGACCCAAGCATTGGCGATTCCGACTACATCGAAGTTACCTTCAACGGAAAGACCTATACAGAAACGATTCCATCGTGGGGGTATGTCATTCTTGACAATGCCGGAACCGACAGCCAGAACAGACCAATCAGCTTCACCAATGTAGTCATAGATAAATTCGAAGACCAGTACGGATTTACTTTCATGCCAAGCATCGCTCATTTTGCCCGAAAATCTGACCTGATGTCAGCCGAACCCGGGAAATACCCTCACCAAAGTGATTTTGGAAATATCCTGGAAGGAGAGCTTGTCTGCGAAAACTTCACCCTGGTTTCTGATATCGAAATCAGCCTGGATTATTACGAATTCGCATACGGCACCCATCAGGTAACCTCCATAAGAGAAGCCGGCAACAATGCACAGATAGAAGGAACCTTCCAGGCTACTTATAAATGTGAAGAAACCGGCAGGCAATGCCAGGTACAGGGGAAATACAGAATGACCCTGGACGTACACATTTAATCACCAGCCATCAACACAACCCCCCAAAGACATAAAAAACTATCCATGCAACCGGATATCCGACAAACAGCCTACCGAATTGCATGGATAGTTTTATTGCTAGTTTTATTGCATGAATAGTTTTTTCACCCTGCCAGGCCGACAGACCAAACAACTTTACCCGACAGACAGCACAAATAAAAAAGCGACCACCTCTTTGAGACAGTCGCTTCTTTATCGAGTGATCCGCTTGGGGCTCGAACCCAAGACCCCAACATTAAAAGTGTTGTGCTCTACCTGCTGAGCTAGCGAATCAATCCTTTTGTGCATCGGTTATTTCCCGATTGCGAGTGCAAAGATATAGCCTTTTTTTGAAACAACCAAACAAATTCTTTATTTTTTATGGAAAAACATGCATAAAATGAGAAAATGTGGCTAAATTAGCCTTTTTTTCAATTTATACTCCCGATATTACCGGTTTTGACCGCTTTTCTACCCGTCATTTTTCCGGTACTCTCCATCCTCCTTCCCCTCCGCACAATGAAAAGAAAGACTGACAAAAGTTCATGAAAATCCAAATGCTTCTTAATAATCTTCAAAAGCTTAGTAAAGAATGTTTATTTCATTTTCTTTTTTAGTATTTTGGCAAAGTATTTGTTACTTATTCTGTGAAACAAAAATAATTTAAAGATGACGTATTATTGGATTTTATTTATCGGTATTGCCATTATCAGCTATATTGTGCAATCCAGTCTGCAAAGCAAATTTGAAAAATATTCCCGCTTGGCGCTCAACAACGGTATGACCGGAAGGGAGGTAGCCGAAAAAATGTTGCGTGACAACGGCATTTACGACGTGCGCGTAATCAGCACTCCGGGAAGTCTTACAGACCATTACAATCCAACCAATAAGACCGTAAACCTGAGCAGTGATGTCTACAGTACCTGCAGTGTGGCTGCCGCAGCCGTTGCCGCCCATGAGTGCGGACACGCCATCCAGCACGCACGCGCCTATGCTCCTCTGCAAATGCGCTCGGCACTGGTACCTGTCGTTCAGTTTTCATCCAGCATCATGTCATGGATATTATTGGCTGGTATCCTTATGGTCAATGTCTTTCCACAACTGCTGCTGATAGGTATCTGCCTGTTCGCCATGACTACCCTGTTCAGTTTCATCACCCTGCCTGTGGAAATTGATGCCAGCCGCCGTGCACTGGTATGGCTGAGAAGTTCGGGCATTACCAGCTCATACAACCATGCGCAAGCGCAGGATGCACTGAAAGCAGCTGCCTATACATATGTAGTAGCCGCATTGAGTTCACTGGCGACACTGATTTATTACATCACCATTTTCACGAACCGCAGAGAGTGATTTCTCTATAAATAAAAAACTTGCAGCCAGCCACCTGCTATTCAGGGTGGTTGGTTTTTTTATTCGATTTTTTAGTGTACTTTTGCATCCATAAAATCTAAAGTTTGATTCATTATGGCAACAAAACCTGGAATACCCAAAGGAACAAGGGATTTTTCGCCCGTAGAAATGGCGAAACGTAACTATATATTCAACACCATCCGTGAAGTATTTTACCTGTATGGCTTTCAGCAAATCGAGACCCCTTCGATGGAAAACCTGTCTACATTGATGGGAAAATACGGCGAGGAAGGAGACAAGCTGCTTTTCAAGATTCAGAATTCCGGCGATTACTTTTCCGGTATCACCGATGAAGAACTGTTGAGCCGCAACGCTGCCAAACTGGCAGGCAAGTTCTGTGAGAAAGGATTGCGCTATGACCTGACCGTTCCGTTCGCTCGTTATGTGGTGATGCACCGCGATGAAATCACCTTCCCTTTCAAGCGTTTCCAGATACAGCCGGTATGGCGTGCCGACCGCCCTCAGAAAGGACGTTACCGTGAGTTCTACCAGTGCGATGCCGACGTGGTAGGCAGTGACTCACTGCTCAACGAGGTAGAGCTGGTACAGATGATTGATACGGTATTCCGCAAATTCGGTATCCGCATCTCCATCAAGGTCAACAACCGTAAGATCTTGACCGGAATCGCTGAAATCATCGGTGCGGCCGATAAGATTATCGACATTACCGTAGCCATCGACAAACTTGATAAAATCGGCCTGGATAATGTAAATGCGGAACTGGCTTCAAAGGGTATCTCTCAGGAAGCTATCGACAAACTGCAGCCGATTATCCTGCTGAGCGGATCAAACACTGAAAAACTTCAGACCCTGAAAGAGATTCTGGCAACCAGCGAGACAGGTATGAAGGGAGTAGAAGAAAGTGAATTCCTGCTGAACACGGTTGCACGTCAGGGCATTTCATCGGATGTAGAACTCGACCTGACACTGGCCCGCGGTCTGAACTATTACACCGGAGCCATCTTCGAAGTAAAAGCACTGGATGTACAGATCGGCAGCATCAGCGGTGGCGGACGTTACGATAACCTGACCGGTGTGTTCGGCATGGACGGAGTATCGGGAGTGGGAATCTCCTTTGGTGCCGACCGTATCTACGATGTACTCAACCAGCTGGATCTGTATCCGAAGGAAGCTTCCGACAGCACCAAGGTCCTGTTTGTCAACTTCGGAGAAAAAGAGGCCGACTACATTCTGCCGATACTGGCTAAGGTAAGAGCTGAAGGCATACGGGCAGAAATCTATCCGGACAGTGCCAAGATGAAGAAACAGATGAGCTATGCTAACAACAAACAGATTCCGTTTGTAGCCATCGCCGGCGAAAATGAAATGAATGAAGGCAAGGTCATGCTGAAAAATATGCAGACCGGAACACAGGACCTGGTGACTGCAGAAGAACTGATTGCTGCGCTGAAGGCCTGATAAAGGGACGGAAATGAATTCCCTGAGAACCTGCAGAAGAAGCAAAGGTCACAAAAAGAAAAACAAGAAAGATAAGTAATCAACTCCTGCAAACCGGAAAGGTTTCGGAGAAGATATAAAATTCGCCCCTATACGAGTGGTCAACCGTATAGGGGCGAAGTCTGTATAACAGGCTGATGGTTCACATTTCATCATTTTTCTTTCTGTTGCTTTCTCCGCCAGAGCCAAAACCAGCCTGCAGCAATTACCAGCGCAGACAATGAGACGGGCAGGACTGCCTGCTGTCCCAGGCGGAAACCTTCCGGAGCGATGCAGATATAAGTAGTACAAACCACCGTCATGAACAACGCCGGGATACAGGTGATGAGGAAGGTAAGGCCTTTCTTTTCACGTGCCAGCCAGACCGTAATGGTCCAGAGGGTGAACACAGCGAGTGTCTGATTGGCCCAGGCAAAATAGCGCCAGATTACCTGAAAGCCATCGGCATCGCGCAGGCTGTATATCAGCAGGGCCGAGGCAACGACAAACAAGGGAATACAGATGACCAGGCGCCGCTTGATGGTTTTCTGTTCCATTTTCAGGAAATCGGCAACAATCAGACGGGCCGAACGGAAAGCCGTATCACCACTGGTAATCGGAGCAGCCACTACTCCCAGTATCGCCAGTACACTTCCTACAGTGCCAAGCCAGTCACGGCTGATATCGAAAACCACTACCGAGGCATCACTGATGCCCATGCCGTTCTGATGGAAAAAGTAGGTCGCTACGGCTGCCCATATCAATGCCACTACTCCTTCGGTAATCATGGCTCCATAGAAGATAGGCCGCCCCTGACGTTCACTGGGCATGCAGCGTGCCATCAGCGGACTTTGAGTGGCATGGAATCCGGAAATGGCTCCGCAGGCAATGGTTATGAACATCATCGGAAAAATCGGTGTGGTCTCTGCTTTGGGATGTGTATTTCCCAGTCCTTCCCAGACTTCCGGCAAATCAGGCATCTTGACATAAAGCATGACCAGCAAGCCGATTGCCATAAACAGGAGCGAGGCCGCAAAGAGCGGATAGACCTTTCCGATGATTTTATCGATAGGAAGCAGGGTGGCCAGTATGTAATACACAAAGATAACGACAATCCAGAAGGTCACATCGAGTGATTCCGGAGTGAGCTTGGCCAACAGCCCGGCTGGGGAAGCCACAAATACGGCACCCACCAGTATCATGAGTATTACGGTAAAGACACGTATGACCTGCCTGGTAGACAGTCCCAGATAGCGGCCGATAATCTCAGGAATGCTTTCTCCGTCGTGACGCAAGGAAAGCATGCCGGAAAAATAATCGTGTACAGCTCCGGCAAAGATAGAGCCCAGTACAATCCATAAGAAAGAAGCGGTACCGAACATCGCTCCCATAATTGCACCGAAGATCGGACCGACACCGGCGATGTTCAGAAATTGAATCATAAAAATCTTCCACGGCGGAAGTACCATGTAGTCTATACCGTCGGCATGCTGGATCGCAGGAGTAATGCGGTTATCCGGAGCGAAGATCCGCTCGCAAAGGCGCCCATAGGTAAAATAGCCTATCAAAAGGGCAAACAGACAAAGTGTAAATGTAATCATGTGGTTGAGTTTTTCAAGTATTGTAGTAATATGATTAATTTATAGTCCCATACTGAAGATGCTGCCTTAAAATAACGGCAAGCCGCCTCTGGGTATTAAGCCAGAGACAAGCGCGCCAGGTAATTATAATGCGGTCCTTCCTGTACCATTTCAGTACGGAACCCGTATTGGGCAGCATAGGCGGAAAGTGTATCAAAATCCACATACAACCAGTCGAAAGTATCTCCCTTCACCTGCTGGTATTGCATCCGGAAATCAATCTCACCGTAATAATCGTCGGCCAGATTCACTACAAAACTGCCATCTTCCTCTTCGTACAGATAGCGCAGATCACTGGAATCGGCCAGGACACATCCGCCCGGACGCAGCAGTTGCTTGATGCGCTGGAAAAAGTCTGCCAGATTTTTGAGTTTTCCTACAATTCCCAGACCGTTCATCAACAGCAGAATGGTATCAAACTGACCGCAGAAGTGCGGATCGAACAGATTGGCTTGTACGGCATCCACTCCCCTCTCCTGCATTACCTCTACCGACAGTGGCGAGATATCAATCGCCAGGCATTCTTTCCCGGCCTGCTTCAGTGCCAGCGAGTGACAACCGGCTCCTGCACCCACGTCCAGAATCTTTCCTTCTGCCAGGTCCAAAGCCTTCCGCTCCAGTTCCGGCATGTCGTCATAAGTACGGAACAGGTCCTTTACCGGAATCTCATCTTCATCGAACTGAGAAGAAAATACCCTCAGCCGCCCTGCGCGATGCCTGGTGAAATAATCGTGTATGGCCTTTCCCATCGGATCTTTGTCCGGTGTCAGTAAATCTGTCTTCATATTTACGAATTATATTAAAAAGCAGTTAAACAAGTGATGTATGTAACTTCCTTACAGATAAATTGTTCAAAGTGTTGCAAAGTTAGCAAAAACTGTATGAAAACGCTGAAATATCGACCATAAAATACCACCCTCGTATAAGGATATCCGGATGGAAAAGCAATACAGATAACCTTCTAAAGGCTACCGGAGTATACAGTTGGGTAATTTTTTTGCCGTCCGATTGGTTATTTTAAGAACTTTTCTAGGATACACTTGCAAAATAAAGATTATCTTAGCATCAGCAATCAAATAGACGAATTTACCATGACACATAACTATTACTGCATCATCATGGCGGGCGGAATGGGACGACGTTTCTGGCCTTATAGCCGGAAACAGTTACCTAAGCAATTCTTAGACTTCTTCGGTACAGGAGAAACTTTATTAAGGCAGACATTCGACAGGTACAAACAGTTCATTCCACAGGAGAACATCTTCATTACGACTCACCAAAGCTATAAAGACCTTGTATTGCAGATTCTTCCGGAAATCAGTGAAGAACAGCTTCTTATAGAGGAAGAAAGAAGAAATACCGCACCCTCCATTGCCTATGCATCACATGTCATACAGAGAATCAATCCTGATGCTACTATTGTAGTAGCTCCTTCCGATCATCTGATTTTAAAGCAACAGGAGTTTGAAAAGTCCATATTGAAGGGGATGAAGTTTGCATCCTGTCATGATACACTGGTAACATTGGGAATCAAACCAAGTCGTCCGGAAACAGGATACGGATATATACAGATTGCAGAGGAAAAAGAAGAAGCTTTCTACAAGGTCAAGACTTTTATTGAAAAACCGGCACTGGAGTTTGCCGAACTTTTTATTCAAAGCAATGAATTCTATTGGAATTCTGGAATATTCATTTGGCATGTCAATACGATTCTGAATGCATTCCACAAGATTATGTCAGATATCTGTCCACGGATTGAATGCGACCAGCCTGATTTTTCTGCTTGTCCAAATATCTCCATCGATTACAGTATTATGGAGAAGGCTGAAAACGTATATGTGCAGCTATGCGATTTCGGATGGGCCGATCTGGGTACATGGAGTGCGTTATACGATGCCTCACCCAAGGATATGAATCATAATGTAATCGTCAACAGCAATACGTTGTTGTATAATTGCAAAAACAACATTATTCTCATGCCCGAAGGCCAACTGGCTGTCATCAAGGACCTGGACGGCTATTTGGTGACAGCACAGGACAATATTCTGCTGATTTGCAAAAAAGACGACTCTAATGAAATCCGTAAATTTGTCAATGATGCCGAAATGAAATTCGGAGAAAAGTATTCCTGAAAAAATACTTACACAGACTTAAAAGCATGAGCAGTGGCGCTTTTCCTGTACCGGCAGAATAAACCGGTGCAGAAAAAGCGCCACTGTTATCTGGCAGTCCTGCAGCAAGGGAATCCGCAACCATGAACATTTAAAAGAAAAACATTGTTTTATTATAAAAAACCAATACATATCTGATACAGCAATCATAATTCTAACAACAGCACAAATGAGACTTATAATAACTGACTATCCGATAGTCACCGGCCTTTACGAAGATGACTTCATCACCTATATCGACCTATCTTCACTGAAGATAGCCCACTGTGTTGGATGCTTTGGCTGCTGGACACGGACTCCCGGCAAATGTGTCATCCGCGATGATGCCCCACAGGTATATACCGCCATTGCAAAGTGCGATACCGTACTTTACATAAGCCGTGTGGTATATGGCAGCTATGATGTCCCTATGAAAACCGTGCTTGAGCGGGCTATTCCTGTACAACAGGCCTTCATCCGTATTCACCAGAACGAGACACATCATATACATCGTAACCCCCGTCTCAAGAAAGCCACCATACTGGCTTATGGAGATTTGTCATCGGAAGAGCAGGAGATTTTCAGGGAACTGGTTACCCGAAACGCCAAGAACATGAACTTTGAGAGTTATGACATTATTTTCACCACAGCAGACAGGTTGAATGAAACTGCTCAGCAAATCATCAGAAAATGGGAAAGATCATGATACTGAACGGTAGTCCGAGGGCTCCGAAATCGAACTCAAGACAATATGCGGAAATTTTTATCAAGCACTACAAGGCTCCGGCCGAATACTTCGCTGTCTCCCAAACCAATCATGCGGCACTGTGCAAACGGCTGTCCGACTGCCAGGAACTGCTACTGGTATTTCCACTATATGCCGACTCACTTCCTTCCGGTCTATTGGCCTTTCTGAAATATCTGGAAGCCAATCCCCCAGTACGAAAACCCATAGTCTCCGTACTAATCAATTGCGGTTTTCTTGAGCCTCAACAAAACGATACGGCACTCCGGATCATACAGTTCTTCTGCCGGAAGAACGGTTACCGGACAGGTTCCACCCTGTCGTTGGGAAGTGGAGAAGCCATTTTAAGGACACCGTTCAGGTATATGGCTGTCCGGGCCATCAAGCAACTGGCCTGTTCCATTGCAACCGGCAATTACCGGAGCATCCAGACCACCATGCCTCTCTGCAAGCGGATTTTCATATGGGCTTCCACCCGTTACTGGATACGGTACGGAAAGAAATTCAACGTAAGTCGGGAACAGATGAAAACCAGTGAGATAGAATGATTTTCCGCCCGCATCTGTGAGTATTGAATCTTATTGAACGGAATTTTAAACGAAGCGGTCCTACTGTAAGGTTTGTCACACAACCTGCAGCAGGACCACTTTATTTCTATTGCAAGAGATTAATATTCAAAGGTAATTCCAAGCGTAGGCAGCAGCGTACCGCTTTCCTGCTTGATGGACTTCATCACGTAACGCTGCGGGTCAGAAGGATCCACCTGTCCCGTACTCATCAGCACATCGGGCTGACGAAGCTTGCTCGCCGTAATGTTCTGAATATCGAGATAAATGCCGAACATGCATTTTTTCCAGTAAAAGGTCTTGTCCACCCGCACATCCAACTGTCCGAATGCCGGAAGGCGCTCCGTATTGTACCGGCTATAATCGTAATATCCCCTGCCGGAAGCATTCCACGCTTCAATCAGTGAAGACTTGTCTTCGTCATAAGGAGTATAAGGAGAACCGCCGATGCAGCTCAGTTTCATACCGACACTCCACTGTTTGGGGAAGTTATACGTTCCGCTCACATTAAAGATAAAACGGTTGTCCCAGGCCGAGGGGACATAACTTCCTTCACTGCCGTTGCGGAACTCACTCTTGAACACCGTCAGAGAAGAAGACAGGTTCAGACGCTGCACCAGCAGCCACTTGAACATCACCTCCACACCGTACGACCGTCCTTCGGCATTGGAATTCAGCGCCTCATTACCGATTACTCCATAATCATTTCCCTTGCACGACAACGGAATGCCGTCGGCCAGCGACAACGGCATCTGGTCATAATATTTATAAAAACCCTCTGCCGAAAGTTCCATATTCTCATTCGGATTCCACGTCAGTCCCACACTTTCCTGCGATACGGAAGTATACCGCAGATGACGGTTGACATACTCTCCGCTTTCTCCCTTGAAGCCCAGTGCCGTATAGGGAGGCAACTGATAATACAGTCCCATGTGTCCGCTCAGGAACAATCCTTCGGCCAGTCGGTACGACAAAGACAGACGAGGAGAGAGCTGCCGCCAGAGTTCCTTCATCCGGTCACTGTAGTTATTGCCGTCGGTACGTACACCCAGCGAAGCCGTAAACCGCTCGTCGACGGAAGTATAATCGGCAGAAGCAAAAATACCCCACCGCAACATATCCAGCCCGGTATGATAGTCGAACACCCTCAGCCGGTCCGTAAACAATTTCTGGTAGGTAGTATTGGTATACTGCGAATAATTCAGTTCTGCCCCCGCATTCAGTTTCCATACCCCCAGCGTAGAAGTGTTCTCCATCCGGAGCTTGGTTTCCTGTTCCACCGAGCGCAGGTTCATGGTCAGATTATCCTCACTGCTCTCGTCATTGTCCTTATACTTGATATTCCGGTTATTCAGATAACTGTGGCTCAATGTTACCGTCTGCACGTGAGGCCCCGAATAATGCCGGTATACCCCACCCAACGTAAATGTCTCCTGATTGATGGTCGGCAAATAACTCAAGAGGTATTCCGCATCCTCCCCATCAATATCAAGATTCAGTTTCATACGATCAATTCCCCCTATCCCCAGGAAAGTCAGTTCATTATGAGCATCAAAACGGGTTTTCACCTTAAAGGAAGCATCCGTATAGGCCGGAAGAAAAGGAAGTCCCAATACCTTGAACAACATCTGCAGATACGACTGACGGACCGAAACCAGGTAAGAAGTCTTCTTGCCCAAATGCCCGTTGGACGTCAGAGAAACCTCCGAAGCCCCCACCGTAGCCTTCAGCGAGTTATGCTCCATGTCACCGTCCTTCAGACTGAAGTCCAATACCGAACTCAGCGCATTTCCCCTGTCGGCCGGGAAGGCCCCACTGTAGAACTTCACACTCCGTATCAGATCGGCATCAATCAGTCCCACCGGTCCGCCCGAAGCCCCCTGTGTACTGAAATGGTTGATGTTCGGGATTTCCACCCCATCCAGGTAAAAACGGTTTTCAGACGGTCCGCCGCCCCGCACAATCAGGTCGTTACGGTAACCGATCGGCGAAAAAGCTACTCCCGGATAATTCTGTACCACCTTCGAAATATCCCTGTTGGCACCGGGAGCCTTCTCTATTTCCTGTACCCCGATTACCCGCAGACTGACAGGACTTTCTGCCACCCTCAGAAAAGGCGAAGCCGTTACGGTCACCCCCGCCAGTTGCGCATTCTCCTCTTCCAGTTCAAAGTCGACATGAGGCGTACGGTGATTCACACGATACTCCGGCGACAAGGCCGTCTTATACCCCAGCATGGAAGCCTGCAGCCGATAGATGCCCGGCGGCACATGGTCAATCATGAAATGTCCTTCTCCGTCGGTCGATGCGCCGGTTCCCAGCCCCACCACCAGCACATTCACGAATTCCAGTGGTTCACGGGTCACCTTGTCCACTACCTTTCCTTCAATCCGGAACTGCTGGCCATATGCCACCATACAAAAACATATCACCCAGCTTAGTAAAAACAAGCGTTTAATCATAGTAAACAATAAAAAACGGACACAGATTTCACAGAGCAAGCCTATTCTGCAAGCCGTCCATGAAATCCGTATCCGACATAATAATATATTTAAAGGAGGAAATCTTATCAGTCTTTGTTTTCCCAAGCAGTACGGATGGCCTCGGCTATTGCAGCAAACTCCTCGGCATCCAGTTTCAACTTCGGATTAGAAAAGAGCATGTCCGACTCATTCTGCATCGGAATCAGATGGATATGTGCATGAGGAACTTCCAGGCCAATCACGGCTTCTCCCACCTTCCGGCAAGGAAATGCCTTCTGAATAGCCAGTGCCACGTGTTTGGCAAACACATGCATCTCAGCCAGTTCTGCATCATCCAGATCGAAGATGTAGTCTACTTCACGCTTTGGAATCACCAGTGTATGTCCCTTCGTCAGCGGGTTAATATCCAAAAACGCATAAAACTTCTCATTTTCCGCTACCTTATAGCTGGGAATCTCTCCCGCTACGATTTTACTGAATATTGTTGCCATAGCAATAACTGTATTAAATAAAACAAAGGCAAGCCTGCACAAAGCAGACCTGCCTCTATATTAAAATGATATACCTGTGATTTCCAGACTGATTTTACCCTGAGGGATTGTAATTTCGGCTACATCACCTACCTTCTTGCCCAGCAAGCCCTGAGCAATCGGAGTATTTACAGAAATCTTACCCTGCTTCAGGTTAGCCTCTGTTTCCGATACGATAGTATAAGCCATCTTCATGCCCGTCTTCACATTCTTCAATTCCACACGTGTCAAAATCTGCACAGTGTCAGCTTTCAGCTTCGAAGTATCAATAATCTTCGCATCACTGATGGTAGCTTTCAGCTGGTTGATTTTCATCTCCAGCAATCCCTGTGCTTCCTTCGCAGCATCGTATTCTGCATTCTCCGACAAGTCCCCCTTGTCACGGGCCTCTGCAATAGCAGCCACAACTTTCGGGCGTTCAACCGCCTCCAAATGTCTCAACTCGGCTACCAGCTGCTGATAGCCTTCTTCTGACATATACGCCATAATGTTAATCCTCCTATGTTTTCGTTATTAATAATTACTTCTTATTATAAAACAAAAAAGAATCCCGGCACATAATGATATGCCGGAACCCTTCCTTATATCCATTTTCTGCAAAGATACTTCTTTTACCGATACCAGTCAAGTCTCCGGCTCAGTATTTCACATGCTTTTCAACATGTTAGCTTTTTACAATAAATTCTTTATAGCTGCCTCCAGATCGGTCTTTTCACCCAGTCTCATCACCAGTTCATTGTCACGGTTCACGAGGAATGCAGTAGGCAACTGAGTCACTCCGTACAGGTTCACGTACGTAGAATACGGGCCGCGCGGGTCACGGACACAGATCCAGGGAAGGTTATCGGCAGCCGTTTTCCAGAAATGCTCGTCCGCATCGAGTGAAATCTGATAGATTTCCAGTCCCTGAGCCGCATACTTGTCGTACAGTTCACGCAGCAACAGGTTGCGCGCTCCCGATACCGCATTGCCATAAGCCGTAAAATCAATCAGTACCACCTTTCCCTTCAAGTCGGTCAAGTGACGTGTCACTCCTTTCAGGTCCATCAGCGGAATATCGATGATGGAAGTCTCCTGTACCTTATCTTCCGGAATCGTTACCGCCTGCTGCTGAGGAGTACGCGTATTTTTCATTCCCTTGATTACCATATTATACAGGTTGCGTGAGCGGTCGGCATGCGGATACAGATTATTCAGGCTGGTAGCCACCGCAGCAAAGCACTTCACATCCTCCTTGTTGCCCAGCGGATCGAAAATCATGTATCCGTTCAACTGCTGGAACAGCGCAAAGTACGCATATGCCTTATTAGGCGCTGCATAAATATATCCTCTTTTCACTTTATCCTTGTAGGCTTTAACCATCGCAATCAGGCTGTCCTGTGCAATCCCTGCCGGCATCCCCGAAAGTCCGTTCACCCGGTTCTGCAACTCTGTCTGCAGCAGAACCAGTTCCTTGATCTTCGCACTGTTTTCCGAACCTTCCACCTGATAGCCGGTAGCAAAATCCGGAAGCTGTGCAGTCACCTTCACCGTTTCGATAGAATCCACCGAGAAGTTGATTACCTTATCCTCTATGCGCAGACGATAGAACTCCGGTGACTCCGGACGTGCAGCCGCAAAACTGAATACCCCCTCCTTATCCAGGCGGGCAGAATCGAGGGCCACAATTCCTTCCATACCGGCCTGTTCCAGATACAGCATCTTGTCGGCCGCATCCGCAACCGTTCCTTCCACCTTAAATTCCGGCTGGTGGTTACAGGCCGAGAAACCGGCCAGCAACAAAGCCCCCACAATACAACTGATATTTTTTCTCATCGCTTTCTTTTTTCTTTTTTTATTCAGGGTGCAAAGATACGGCTTTTCGTGAGTCCGCAAAGTTTTTAGCCAAGTTCTTATCACAGACTGTAAGTATTTTATCCCTCAAATCCAATCTTTCCCCTCCGATACAGGCCAATAATCACAAAAACTGAATCCCGCTACAAACTTTTATCTCATTTTCACCATATTACTACAAGATTATTCTTATCTTTGGCACGAATTTTATATATAACACATTTTTTATATGATCAATCCAATTGTTAAGACGATCGAGTTAGGTGATGGAAGAACCATTACTCTCGAAACGGGAAAGCTGGCAAAACAGGCAGATGGTGCTGTTATGCTACGCATGGGTAACACCATGTTGCTGGCTACTGTTTGTGCAGCAAAAGATGCAGTTCCCGGTACTGATTTCATGCCTCTTCAGGTAGAGTATAAAGAAAAATATTCCGCTTTCGGACGTTTTCCGGGCGGTTTCACCAAACGTGAAGGTAAAGCTTCCGACTACGAAATCCTTACCTGCCGTCTGGTAGACCGTGCATTACGTCCTTTATTCCCAGATAACTTCCATGCAGAAGTTTATGTCAACATCATCCTTTACTCAGCCGATGGTGTAGACATGCCGGATGCACTGGCCGGTCTGGCTGCCTCTGCAGCGTTGGCCGTATCTGACATTCCGTTCAACGGTCCGATTTCTGAAGTCCGTGTAGCCCGCATCGACGGTCAGTTTGTCATCAACCCGACATTCGAAGCCCTGGAACGTGCTGATATGGACCTGATGGTTGCCGCTACTTATGAGAACATCATGATGGTGGAAGGAGAAATGGACGAAGTCAGCGAACAGGACCTGCTGGAAGCCATGCGTTTCGCTCACGAAGCCATCAAGGTACACTGCAAGGCTCAGATGGAACTGATGGAAGAAGTAGGCTCTACAGTAAAACGCGAATATTGCCACGAAGAAAACGACGAAGAGCTGCGTAAGGCCGTTCACGATGCCTGTTACGAAAAGGCATACGCCATCGCTGCTTCAGGTAACCGCAACAAGCACGAACGTCAGGATGCCTTCGATGCCATCTGCGACGAATTCAAGGCACAGTTCACTGAAGAAGAACTGGAAGAAAAGGCCGGCATGATCGACCGCTACTACCACGATGTGGAAAAAGAAGCCATGCGCCGCTGCATCCTCGATGAAGGCAAACGTCTGGACGGACGTACCACTACAGAAATCCGTCCTATCTGGTGCGAGACCAGTCCGCTGCCAGGTCCTCACGGATCTTCTATCTTCACCCGTGGTGAAACCCAGTCATTGAGTACGGTTACTTTGGGTACCAAGCTCGATGAAAAGATTGTAGACGATGTACTCGACCAGCATAAGGAACGCTTCCTGCTGCACTACAACTTCCCTCCGTTCTCTACCGGAGAAGCCAAGGCACAGCGTGGTGTAGGACGCCGCGAAATCGGTCACGGTCATCTGGCATGGCGTGCGTTGAAAGGCCAGATTCCAGCCGACTACCCCTATTGCGTACGTGTAGTATCTGATATCCTTGAATCTAACGGTTCATCTTCTATGGCAACAGTATGTGCCGGAACACTGGCTCTGATGGATGCGGGTGTACCTATCAAGAATCCGGTTTCGGGTATTGCAATGGGATTGATCAAGAATGCCGGAGAAGAAAAATATGCCGTTCTGTCTGATATCCTGGGCGATGAAGACCACCTGGGAGACATGGACTTCAAGGTTACCGGAACAAAGAACGGTATCACTGCCACTCAGATGGACATCAAGTGCGACGGTCTGACTTACGATATTCTGGAAAAAGCATTGCTGCAGGCAAAACAGGGACGTGAATACATCCTCGGCAAACTGACTGAATGTATCGCTGCTCCTCGTGAAGAACTCAAGCCTCATGCTCCGCGCATTGAAACCATGACTATTCCGAAAGAATTCATCGGTGCAGTCATCGGCCCGGGCGGAAAGATTATCCAGGGTATGCAGGAAGAAACCGGTGCGACTATCACTATCGAGGAAGTTGACGGAGTAGGACGCATTGAAGTTTCCGGAAACAACAAGCAGAGCATCGACAGCGCAATGCGCCTAATCAAAGGAATCGTTGCCGTTCCTGAAATCGGCGAAGTATACACCGGTAAAGTACGTTCTATCATGCCTTACGGTGCATTCGTAGAATTCCTGCCGGGTAAAGACGGTCTGCTCCACATTTCAGAAATCGACTGGAAGCGTCTGGAAACCATCGAAGAATCAGGACTGAAGGAAGGCGATGACATCGAAGTCAAGCTGCTCGACATCGATCCTAAGACCGGTAAGTTCAAACTGTCACACAAAGTGCTGGTTCCGAAACCGGAAGGCATGGCTGAAGAAAACCGTCCGAAACGCGGTGACCGCAAGCCTCAGCACAATAAGGAACAGAAATAATCAGGGAACCTTCCCTGTCCATACATATCCCTTCTTCCCCGGTAACGGAGAAGAAGGGGTTTTTCGTATCCGGCTGTTCATTTCAACGTACAGCCATCGGGAATCAGGGCTTTCTTCACCGCACAAAAAAGCGGCTTTATCCGTATAAGATAAAACCGCCTTCTATAATAACAGGTTTCCGAATTATTCTTCAACCACTTCAAAATCCTCTTTACCTACTCCGCAAACCGGGCAAACCCAGTCTTCCGGAATATCCTCAAACGCTGTACCTGGAGCAATGCCGCTGTCCGGATCGCCTACTTCAGGATCATATACCCAATCACAAACTGTGCAAATGTACTTTTTCATAATTTTATCTTTTGCTTTAAGTTAATATTAATGTCATTACATCTATGAAACAAATATAGTCATAATTTGTTTATCATTCTTCTTTTAATAACATTTTTTTCAATTCCTCCATTCCTTCGGATGCTCCCTTGCGGATTACATACACCTTCCGGTCAGCAGGCAACGCCACCTCTTTCGGATCAATCAGATACACCGGAACTCCCGGACGTACATAATGCAGCAGTCCCGCCGCCGGATACACATTCAGGGAAGTCCCGATAATCACAAACACATCGGCCGTCATCACCTCGTCGGCAGCTTTCTCAATCAACGGTACAGCCTCTCCGAACCACACGATAAAAGGCCTCAGCTGCGTACCGTCGGCAGCCAGATCCCCCATTTTCACCTCATACTGCTCCGGAGTCAGTTCCCTGATGCAGCGCGGATCATTCGGATTCCGGCTCGAAGTCACCTTCGTCAGTTCCCCGTGCAGGTGAATGACGTTCGTCGAGCCCGCCCTTTCGTGCAGGTTATCCACATTCTGTGTCACCACCGTCACCTTGAAATCACGCTCCAGTCCGGCCAGCAACTCATGTCCCCGGTTCGGAACTACCTCCAGCAATTGTTTTCTGCGCGCATTGTAAAAATCAATCACCAGCTTAGGATTGGCCGCATACCCCTCGGGAGTCGCTACTTCCTCCACCGAATACTGCTCCCACAACCCTCCGGAATCGCGGAAGGTACTGATACCACTTTCCGCGCTCATTCCCGCACCTGTAAGCACCACCAATTTTTTCATATACCCATAATTTACATACAAATACAAAAATAAGAATTTTTAATCGCTTAAAGAAGCTCATATTCAAAGAAAAAAGATACCTTTGCGCCAATATTTCAATCAAAAACAAAAATATGGATAAATTCAGTTACGCCATTGGTCTGGGTATAGGCCAAAATCTGCTGAGCATGGGTGCTCGCGGTATCGAAGTAAACGACTTTGCACAGGCAATCAAAGACGTATTAGAGGGAAACCAGACAGCAATCAGCCACACAGAAGCCCGTGAAATCGTCAACAAGTATTTCACCGAACTGGAAGAGAAAATGAACGCTGAAACCATTGCCAAAGGCAAGGCCTTCCTGGAAGAAAACAAAAAGAACCCCAATATCATCACACTGCCTAGCGGACTGCAGTACGAAGTAATCACAGCCGGCAACGGCAAACAGCCTAAGGCTACCGACCGTGTACGCTGCCACTACGAAGGTACACTGATCGACGGAACCCTCTTCGACAGTTCCATCAAGCGCGGTGAACCGGCCGTATTCGGTGTCAACCAGGTAATCAAAGGATGGGTAGAAGCCCTGCAGCTCATGTCGGAAGGAGCCAAATGGAAACTTTACATTCCGTCGGAACTGGCCTATGGTGCTCAGGGAGCCGGTGACATGATTCCGCCTCACAGCACACTGATTTTCGAAGTAGAACTGATTGAGGTGCTGTAAGCATATATCCGAATATTTTAAATTATTACTCAATAAAAAACAAAACTAAAAAGCATGAAAAAAAGTACAATTTTCATGATGCTGGCAGCTACAGCAGGACTGGCATCATGTACTTCTCAGGGCCCGAAAGCTAATATGAAAAGCGAAGTGGACACTCTTTCATACATGATGGGAGTAAGCAACACTCAAGGTCTGAAAGACTATGTCATCGGACGTCTGGGTGTAGACTCAGCACACATGGCCGACTTCGTAAAAGGTATCGAACAGGGAATGAAAGAAACTGACGCCAAGCAGAAGGCTTACATGGCCGGTGTACAGATCGGTCAGCAGGTAAGCGGCGACATGTTCGAAGCTATCAACAACCAGATTTTCAGCGGCGACTCTACTCAGAGCCTGAGCAAAGAAAACTTCCTGGCTGGTTTCATGGCTGCCGTACAGGAAAAAGGTCTGGTAAGCGCTGACTCAGCAGGAGTATACGTACGCACTAAGGCAGAAGCTATCAAAGAAAAAGCACTGGAAGCCAAATATGCAGACTACAAGAAAGAAAACGAAGATTTCCTTGCCAGCAACAAAGGCAAAGAAGGTATTCAGGTAACTGCCAGCGGCTTGCAATATAAGGTTATCAAAGAAGGAAAAGGTGAAGTTCCTACCAAAGAATCAAGAGTAAAAGTACACTACAAAGGTACTTTGATTGACGGTACTCAGTTCGATAGTTCTTACGACCGTAAGGAACCGACTACTTTCCGTGCCGACCAGGTAATCAAAGGATGGACAGAAGCCCTGACAATGATGCCTGTAGGTTCAAAATGGGAACTGTACATTCCACAGGAACTGGCTTACGGTTCTCGTGAAGCAGGAAAGATCAAACCGTTCTCTACACTGATTTTCGAAGTAGAACTGCTTGAAATCGAAAAAGAAAAATAAATAAATCAAGGGGCATGACTCCGGCAGCACACGCTGACCGCCGTGAGTGTACCCTACAAGAATCCCCCGGATAGCCAGAAGACCGTCCGGGGGATTCTTCTTTCAGGCAAGCATCCGGAATACCGCCTTTCTATCGGATATGGTTCCAGTACTCCATGTTCGTAATCACCTCTACCATAATCTTACGGTCCGATTCGCGGACAGCATCCGAAGACTCGCACGAAGCATACGAAATATGCCAGGTTCTCGCGCCGGCGTACCTCATTCGGCGAATAACCGATATTTCTCTTACAGTAGGATGTAAAATGTCTTGAAATGATACTCCAGCATAATCTCCTTGATAGGCTGGCGCGTCTTTTTCAGTTTATACTCTATCTCACCCGAAGTCTGTTTCTGAAGCCACTGGTAGGGAGTAGAGCCATGAAAACAAATTTTGAAAAAGCTGGTTGAAGACAGGCATATTGTATCCGCAGGCCATAGCCAGTTCCTTGGCCGTACGGCATGTCTTGTAATGCTTCATGACCGAAACGAAAAACTGCACATCCTTCGACAATGCATCCCGGAATATCTGAATCAGCTGATGTTTGCTGTAGCAAATCTTGAACAGAGCGAAAAGTTCGCACTCCTTTGCCTGATGAAGTTCCTGAATTTCCACCTTCATCCTCATATAATCTACCAGCGAATGCAGATAAGCAAGCATCAGCGGATAAACCGGGAAAATATCTTTCTGAGGTATTTCTTCTGTCGGAATATCACCCAGGTATTCCAGCACCCGTGCATAAAAATAAGGTGCTATGACATTGCAGGCATACACCACAAGATGAACATCCTCGATAGCCTTAATATTACACTCATGGAAATGGCTGATAAAAAACAACTCATTTTTCGTAATCAGCTTAGGCATGGAATTCGCCCGGTCATTAGAGAAGCACAACGTTCCTTTCAGTACAAAGCCAATCTGGAACTCCTGATTTTCATTCAGATTGGCGATACTTTCTCCTTCATTAACAGTATACGACCTGAACTGGCTGAACTTAGACAACACCAAAGGGTCACGATATAAATTCTCTAATAAAAACAATACGTCCATAACATTACAATATATCTTGAAACAAAAAAGCCCCGTTTTTTTCTATAAGAGAAAGGAACAGAGAAAAAGGGCCATTGCCGATTTATTAAAAAAACAAAATCTTATGAACGTTCTTTTCCCGATGTATCGGGATAATGTTATTTATTGAAAAACAAAGAAAGGAATATCCTGTCATCCGGTGACATAAGTTCAAACCCGCGTACGGAGGTTGTATGACCTCCGTACGCGGGTTTTACCACTTCCGTATGCAGGTTCTTCGACCTCCATACGGAGGTTGAAGAACCTATGAAATCATTTCTGGAATTATGTCCTTATATCATACTCTTTCTAAAGCCTGTTCCAGGTCAACCAGCAAATCATTGACATGCTCAAGCCCTACAGAAAGCCGGACGGTTCCCGGATAAATCTCCTGTCCGGCCTTCTCCGCCTCGCTCAACTGCGAGTGAGTGGTGCTCGACGGATGAATGACCAGCGATTTCGCATCGGCCACGTTGGCCAGCAGCGAGAAAATCTGCAGGCTGTTGATAAAGCGATAGGCCTCCTCCTTTCCTCCTTCAATATCGAACGTAAAGATGGAGCCTCCCCCCTTTCCGAAATAACGCCGGTACAGTTCATGCCCCGAATGCTCCGGCAATGACGGATGATTTACCCTTTTTACTTTAGGGTGATGATGGAGGAACTCCACTACCCGGAGCGCATTGGCAACGTGCCGTTCCACCCGCAACGACAGAGTCTCAAGGCCCTGCAGCAACAGGAACGCATTGAACGGACTGATGGCCGCACCCGTATCGCGGAGCAGTACCGCCCGGATTCTTGTCACATAAGCCGCCATTCCTGCTGCCTCCGTAAAGCGGAGTCCGTGATAGCAAGGATCCGGCTCTGTAAGCTGAGGGAATTTTCCGGAAGCCTGCCAGTCGAACTTTCCGGAGTCTACAATCACTCCCCCCAGCGACGTCCCGTGTCCTCCGATAAACTTGGTGGCCGAATGTATCACCACATCGGCCCCGTGTTCGATGGGACGGAACAAGAACGGAGTAGCAAACGTATTGTCGACAATCAGCGGAATGCCGTGCCGGTGTGCCACCCCGGCCACTGCCTCAATATCGATAAGGTTGGCGTTGGGATTTCCCATGGTTTCTACAAAGACCGCCTTCGTATCCGGCCGGATAGCCTCCTCAAAATGCGCAGGCGAAGAAGGGTCGACAAAAGTTGTCGTCACCCCATAAGGCTCCAGCGTATGCGCCAGCAGGTTATAGCTTCCTCCATAGAGAGTACGTGCCGCTACCACATGGTCACCGCTGCGGGTGATGTTCAGAAAAGCATAGGTCACAGCTGCCGCTCCCGAGGCCACGGCCAGTGCCGCCACTCCTCCTTCCAGTGCAGCCATCCGCTGCTCAAAAACCGTCTGTGTAGGGTTGCCGAGGCGACTGTAGATATCTCCCGGGTCTTGCAGGCCGAACCGTGCAGCCGCATGCTCTGCATTGTCGAACACGAACGAAGCCGTCTGATAAATAGGTACCGCCCTGGCTCCTGTAGCCTTGTCGGGACGCTCCTGTCCCACATGCAACTGTAAAGTTTCAAAACGCAGTTTTCCGTTTGCCATATTCAATCAATTTTTAGAGTTTTACAAAACGATGAACTCTTCCGCGATAGACCTCCAGACTGCCCGGACAGGTATTTTCATCGGTTGCAAAGTTATCCCACATAGAAATATCATCCAATATTCTTTTATTTTTTGGAATAATATACTATATTTGTCCGTATAACTATTTATTTTATCTAATAATCCGTGTATAAACCCCTTTAAACAGAATATTATTCCATGAGCAGCTATTTGGAAAAACTGGACAAAGTAGACTTACAGATACTCCGTACCCTGCAGGAGAACTCACGCCTGACAACCAAAGAACTGGCCACCCGGGTGAGCCTGTCTTCCACCCCCGTATTCGAACGCCTGAAACGCCTGGAGGCCAACGGATACATCAAAAAATACATTGCAGTACTGGATGCCGAGAAACTGAACCAGGGCTTTATGGTATTCTGCAAGGTCAAGATGCAGCACATCAACTACGACATTGCTGCCCAGTTTGCCGAAATCATCTCAGGCATCCCCGAAGTCACCGAATGCTACAATATCTCGGGCAGCTTCGACTACCTGCTCAAGATACATGCACCGGACATGAAATATTACCAGAGCTTCATACTGAACGTACTGGGACGGATAGAGAACCTCTCTTCGCTTGAGAGTGTCTTTGTAATGGACGTCATCAAGCACGAATACGGCATAAATATTTAAAGTTTCCGGAACTTTACTCATTTTAACACGTTTTAGAACTGATAAATAAAGTAGCATTTCATTTTTTATTGTATATTTGCTCCGCTACTGTATATTTAATCATTTCGTTATAAACAAACCATATATCATATAACAAAATTAATTATCAGTACATATTTTTTTATTTTTTTAATTAACTAAACTCACTTCAAAGAATAAAAAATGCACACTCTCCGTTTTTTTACCAAGACATTCATTTTCTTTATCGCAGTAAACCTGCTCTTGTTTACGAGTGCCTGTTCGGACGATATGGCAAACAGAGAAGGCAGTGATCAGCCCGTAGAATTTTTATTTACCCAATCTCCCGTTGAGACACGGACAATAACAGGTGAAGACGGCAGCGGCTCATTTGCCGACGGTGACAAAATAGACCTTTATGCCCATTCGGCTTCCGCAACGAAGCATTTTCTTCTTACGATGGAAAATGGACAATGGAAGCCGCAAATCCTCCGTGGCCAGCTCGGTGAAGGCGATGTGACACTTACCGGATACTATCCCGCCACAGAACCTGCGCAATCTCCCGGAACGGAATATCACCATGCCATTTCTGCCGACCAAAGTAGCGAAGAAGCTTTCAGAGCTTCCGACTTGCTGTGCGGCTCCGCCCAGATTTCCGGAGAGAAAACACTTGTACAAATGCGCTTCGCCCACTCCATGCACCGCCTTCGGATAAACGTAACACCGCAAGCAGGGAACAGCCTACCGTCAGACTTAAAAGTAGAAGTGCTTTCGAAACGTTACGGTACTGTTACGGAAAAAGGAGCAACGATAAAAGACACCGAAGCCGAATGGGTCACAGCACACGCCATGACAACAGGATGGGCAGCCATCCTCTTTCCACAGGAAACGGAGCCGTACAAACAGCAGGGATGGATACGGCTCTCTACAGGAGGGAAAAGCAGTCAGTTCGAACTTCCGGAAGCAATTAACGGCAAGCCTTTTACCCGGTTCGAAGCCGGAAAGGAAGTAACCGTCAACCTTACACTCACCAGCCAAGGCGGAGGGAATGAAGGTACCTATACCCTTACTTTCGACTCTAACGGAGGTACGGGAAAAATTCCTCCCATACATCTCAAGCCCGGTGAAGTGACCATCCTGCCCGACGGCGCAGAGTATTTCACGAAAACCAACAGCAAGTTTGCGGGATGGAACTCCTCACCCGAAAAGGAAGGCATCATCGAATGGAGAAGCGGCCGGAACTTCACCATGCCTGACCATGATATGACCATATACGCTGTGTGGCATCTTGTAGACGACAATATCGGTGGAGCCAGCGAGGAGTTCAAAGGAACGACACAGTGGATGAAAGGCATCACCCCTCCGGCTGCGGGCGACTGGAAACAAGTGAAGAACTGGAATGTCACAGACGGACTGGAGGGAAAGACTGTACCAGTGCGCCCTGAATATGGATGGTACGATGTCTCGCAAGGCAACCAATCAATGTGTTGGGCAGCATGTGCCAGCGATATATTACATTACTGGATGGACCGCAACCAACAATATCTGGACCGCTACGGTTACAAAGGCCCGCGTACATACGAGCACAAGACCGGAGGAAGTCAGATTTTCGATGACTTCATGAAGCATTGGGGTAACAGCAACGGAGGATTTGCACGGCGAGGATTTTACTGGTATCTTGTAGGAAATAGCACACAAGAAGGAGGCGGTTATTTCAAGGATGTGTTTGACGGAAAAGTGGAGATAGAAAGCGTGGGGCCCTCCAAAGGACGTAAAGCAGTATCCCGTAAAGCTTTTACCGAAATCATCACCAAAGCCTTCAAGAGAGATATGACAATCAGTATGGTCATGCCCTTCCTCAGCAGAACACACCAGTATATCATATGGGGAGTGCAATACAACGACGAAGGCTATGTCAGCGGAGTATATTATGTGAATCCGAATGACTTCGGACAAAAAGTTGCGGGAACGGAAGAACAGATTGGACTACTTTACATGGATATCTTATATCTTGATGACGGAGGCACATATGTAAGTTCCAGCATACCGGGATCCTACCTACCGATTTTAAGCATGGAAGTCTGCGGTATCGGACAAGACGTATGGGAAGAATATTTCCGTACGCATCCCGATAAATGATTTCCTTCTGCCTCCGGTAAGATAATATGGCCAGCCGGAAGCAAAGACAGTTATCTAACAGATGCCACCTACCATAAAGCAAAGACATAAATTAGTATACTAAAAAATCCCTCTGCCCGACCTTATCATGATAAAAACAAGGTCAGACAGAGGGATTTTAATATTTACAGTACCATTCTATAAACTTTTCCAGACTTTCAAGAATCCACTTTGAGACACTCTCCACATCCTTCACCTCCCCGATTCCGAAAGGCGGATTTGGAAACTTTTCCGGCTTACGCCTTTTTCTCTTTTACATCCGAATGCGCCTCGACCACGTTCACCGCATAATCTCCCAGCTTTTCACATTCGGCGATAATATCCATATAATGTACCCCCATCTGGTAACTGTACTCTTTGTTATTGACGTCAATCACGTTCTGATTCTTCAGCTGACTGCGGTAGTTGTTGATTTCATTCTCGATATTGAACGAACGGTTGACATCCACCTGACGGTGTGTATCCTCTACCAGTGCAATCATCTGTGTAAGAGCGTCATCGGTAAGCTGGAACATCTGATGTATATGTTCATACTGCTTGGGAGTAAAATCGGTATCTCCCCTGCGCTTGCGGTTGATGGTACGTGCCAGGTTATAGCAGCTGTCTCCAATACTCTCAATCTCGGTAACCTCACGCAGCATTTCACGGATCTGCAGTTTACTTTCCGAGCTCAGTCTTCCTTCCGACACCTGGTTCAGGTAGTTGGCAATCTCCACCTCCATGTTGTCACTGATGTTCTCATATTTCTCAATCCGGCTGAAAAGCTTGTTGAAATCATTCTCGTTCTCCGTGTGCAGCAGGTCGCGCACCATGCGGAACATCCGCTGTATCCGTTCGGCAAACAGATTGATTTCCTTGCGTGCCTGCAGGATGGAAAGTTCTGCCGTCGAGAGCATACCTCCGGTAATGAACTGCAGACGGTATTCCTCTTCCTGTTCCTTCTGCGGTACAACCTTGCAAACGGTCTTCTCGATAAACTTCACGAACCAGATCAGGATCAGAACGTTGCAGACATTGAAGCACGTATGGAAGGCCGACAGTTTGAATGAGACAGCCACTCCTCCAGCCTCACTGATATTCATGAAATCGGCAATGATCCAGTCGACTATATTCAGGAAAGGCTCAAAGAGGCACAGCACCCAGATGACTCCGAAGAGATTGAACATCAGATGTGCTACAGCCGCCCGCCGGGCCTGTGTATTGGCTGTCAGAGCCGCCAGATTCGCCGTAATCGTCGTACCGATGTTCTCTCCCAACACCAGGGCCGCTCCCAGCTCAAAGCTGATCCATCCGTTGGCACACATGATCAGCGTAATGGCCATCGTAGCCGCCGAAGCCTGCACAATCATGGTCAGCACGGTACCGATGAGCACGAACAGGATAACAGAAAGGAATCCCATATCCGTATAATTCTGTACAAAAGCCAGCATATCCGGATTATGACTCAAGTCGGGCGCATTCACTTTCAGCAAGTTAAGTCCCATGAAAAGAAAAGCAAAACCAAAGATAAACTCCCCGACCGATTTACGGGAACTTTTCTGAGAAAACAAAAGTGGAATACCAATCGCCAGAAGAGGCAGCGAGAAGGCAGAAATATCAACTTTAAATCCAAGGGTGGAAATGATCCACGCAGTCACGGTAGTACCGATATTGGCTCCCATAATCACCCCGATTGACTGGGAAAGCGTAAGAAGTCCTGCGTTTACGAAACTGACGACCATAACTGTCGTTGCCGAAGAAGATTGAATCAGGGCAGTAATGAGCATACCTGTCAGTACACCGGTCACCCGATTGGTGGTCATTGCAGTCAGGATACTGCGAAGACGGTCGCCCGCAAACTTCTGCAGTCCCTCACTCATGATTTTCATTCCATAAAGGAAAAGCGCCAGCGATCCGAGCAGCGCTAAAAAATCATAAAAAGTATATTCCATCAGTAATTAATTAAGCTGGAGATAGGCTCATAACTTTTTATTGCGTAAATTACCTGCCTATTCAACCATGTTAGTAATACATATTACAATTATGCTACAAATATATTGCAAAAATAACAATTTAACAAAAGAATTCCCTGTGGGAAGTTCTCTTTTGGACATTTACAGCGGCTTGGGCCTGAATATGCCCTACGGGCCGGTCAGCGCCAAGGTCAACAACAAGGTAGAAGGGCTTAATTTCCGGGTATATTACAATAAAGACGTAGAGTTTCTTGACATCACCAACCCCTCGGGAATGCGTACCTATGTGCGTTCGCTCTGCTTCATCCTGGTCAAGGCCGTAAAAGACCTGTATCCTACGGGAAGCATCTCACTCGAACACCCGGTATCGAAAGGATATTACTGCAACCTGCACCTCGACCGCAGCATCGGGCTGGACGACGTAAACCGGATCAAGCAGCGGATGAAAGAACTGATAGCGGCCGACCTGCCTTTCGAGCGCATTGAATGCCACACTGAGAAAGCCGTCGACCTGTTCCGCTCACAGGGCATGGAAGACAAGGTAAAACTGCTGCAGACCAGCGGACAGCTTTATACTTTCTATTACCGGCTGGAGGACTGTATCGATTACTATTACGGCAGCCTGGTTCCCAGCACGGGATACATCCGCCAGTTCGACATCGTAAAATACTACGACGGACTGCTGCTGCGCATTCCCGACCGCCAGCACCCCGAAAAGCTGGAAGAGGTAGTCAAACAGGAAAAAATGCTGGAAGTCTTTCAGGAATACCACCGCTGGAACCAGATTCTGGGCATCAGCACTGTAGGCGATTTCAACATTGCCTGCAACGGCGGACATGCCACCGACCTTATCAACGTATCGGAAGCCTTGCAGGAAAAGAAAATCGCGCAGATAGCCGACGAGATTACGCACCGCAACCAGAACGGACAGCGGGTAAAGCTGGTGCTGATTTCAGGACCGTCGTCATCGGGTAAGACTACTTTCAGCAAGCGCCTCAGCATACAGCTGATGACCAACGGCATGAAACCGTATCCCATCTCACTGGACGACTATTTCGTGGACCGGGAAAAGACACCGAAAGACGAAAACGGGAATTATGATTTTGAATCGCTGGAGGCACTCGACAGACCGTTCTTCGAAGCACAGCTGAAAGACCTGCTCGACGGAAAGGAAATAGAGCTTCCCCGCTTCAACTTCACTACCGGAAGACGGGAAATGAGCGGAAACAAACTGAAAATCGATGAACACATGATATTGATTCTGGAAGGCATCCACGCCCTGAATCCGGCGCTGACTCCGAACATTCCGGCCGAAAACAAGTTCAAGATTTATGTATCGGCACTTACTACCATCCTGCTCGACAACCATAACTATATCCCGACTACCGACAACCGGTTGCTGCGACGGATTATCCGCGACTACAAATACCGGAACTATTCGGCCGAGGAAACCATCTCACGCTGGGGCAGCGTACGCAAGGGAGAAGACAAATGGATTTTCCCGTATCAGGAATATGCCGATGCCATGTTCAACTCGGCCCTGCTGTTCGAGCTGGCCGTACTGAAAGACTATGCAGAACCCATTCTGAGGAAGGTACCCAACAACCGGCCCGAATATTCGGAAGCCCACCGGCTGTTGCGCTTCCTGGAATATTTTGTATCGGTTCCCGACCAGGAAATCCCGCCCACCTCACTGCTGAGGGAGTTTCTGGGAGGAAGCAGTTTCAGGTACTGACATGCATCTGCCGGAACATATCTCCGGCACCCCTTCCGGAACATCACCGGCCCAAGGCCCTGTAAAGCATCAATGCCGCACCCCCATAAAACGGGAGTGCGGCATTGACCGTTTTTATACGCTCCGGAAAAGGCCTCCGGAATTATTTGATATTAGCTTCTTCGAGCTTGTATCCGTACTTACGGTCGGCCAGTTTCAATGCAAAGGCAATGAACAGTGACAATACCGCAATACCGGTGAAGATACACATCGGCAGCGTATAGTCGTAAAGGTTGGCTCCCGACTCAGTCTGACCTACCACACAGAACTCCTTGAGCACAGCCCCTATCAGTGTAGGAATTCCCCAAAGACCGATATTCTGGATAAAGAAAATCAGTGCATAAGCCGTTCCCAACTGGTGTGAAGGGAAGATTTTGGCAACCGAAGGCCACATGGCCGACGGCACCAGCGAAAAGGCGATACCCAGCAGAATCATCAGCAGGATAGCCACAAATGAACTGGTGATGAACGGAAGTGCATAAATAAGGTGTACGCAAATCAGCATGAAAGATCCCAGCATCATGATAGAAGCTGCCTTTCCACGCTTGTCGACCATACCACCGAATACCGGAGTCAGGAACAATGCTCCCAAGGCCGGCAGACCGGCAAAGAATCCGGCTACATTCTCATCGATGCCATATTTACTGATCATCAGCTCTGAAGCGAATTTCTGGAAAGGGAACACACAGGAATAAAACAGCACGCACAGCAATGCTATCAGCCAGAATCCCGGGTTAGACAGAATCTTTGCCACATCACGGAACGAGAACTTTTCTTCGGGTGACGCATCCGGTTCGGCTTCTATCTGACGGTCGAGCTTCTTGTCGAGCACAGAGAAAGCAAAAAAGGCAATCAGTCCTCCTACCAGGCAGACCAGACCGATCAGCACCGGTGTAGTAATCTCATAAGAACGGGCAATAGGAATAGCCACAGCATAAGCAGCCTGCGAACCGATACGCGCCAGTGCCACCTGCACTCCCATTGCAGTAGCCATTTCTTTTCCACGGAACCATTTTGCAATCATCTTGGTCACGGTAATACCTGCCACCTCGGCGCCGACACCGAAAATAGAATAACCCACAGAGGCAACAAACACACTGATGCGGTAACCCATCACCATCGCCTCATCATCTACCATACAGGTCATGGCATAATATTCTAGTCCGGTACCCAGCACCATCAGTACGGTAGCCAACTTTCCGGTAAACCGGATACCGAAACGGTCAAGAATCAGTCCTCCCCAGATCAGCATCAAAAAGAAAACATTCAGAAAGCTGTACGCACCGGTATACAATCCGAACGCACTGCTATCCCATTTCAGTTCGGTTTCGAGCATGGTCTTCAAAGGCGCCACCACATCGTTCACATAATATGCCGCCATCATCATAAAGGCCACAATGACCAAAGCGCCCCAACGCACGGCCCGAGAATCATTCAATCTTTTCATTTTTGTTTCTTCCATCGTTATTTATATTATTAATTTTCCTTTCATCTTTGCTAAAACGTGACAAAGATACATTTTTTCAGCCGTTTTTATTTCATTATTCAAAATAACTTCTAACTTTGTAATATCCTAATTATATAAAAAAGCAGATATCATTAACTTATTAAAATATCAAGCCATGAGAAAGACTAAAATAACAGCAATCTGTGCCATATTGAGCGGAAGTTTACTTTTCTCTTCCTGCATCGGTTCATTCGGTCTGTGGAGCCAGTTGAAAGACTGGAACCAGAGTTTGGGAAACAAGTTCGTAAATGAAATCGTCTTCCTGGCCTTCCATATTGTCCCCGTATATGAAGTGGCATATTTAGCCGACGTAATTGTACTGAACTCCATTGAATTCTGGAGCGGTTCCAATCCGGTTGCGGAAGTCGGTACCGTAAAGACAGTCAAGGGAGAAAACGGAGAATACCTGGTACGCACCAATGCCGACGGCTATACCATCACCAAGAAAGGTGAGGAAGGTCAGTCAGTAGATTTGGTCTACAATCAGGAAAACCGCACCTGGAACGCTGTATACGAAGACAAATCATACGAACTGATTACCATGAACGAAGACGGTACCATCACGTTCAAGCAGAAAGACGGTACTCCGATGACAGTCACTCCCGACCTGATGGGTGTATCTGCCATGCGTGCTCAGAACGGCTCACTGTTCTTCGCTGCACGATAAGTACAGAAAACAGAAAAATACGGCAGAGTCCGGCAAGCCCAATCACAAGGCTTACCGGACTTTTTTATATTTTTCAAATTCCGTCATGCGGCAGAACATTCGGTTTCCTGTTTTTGTTATATAATAAAGGCTCCATCTCTGAAAGACAAATTATAAGATTTACCATTCAAAATAATATTAAAATTATGAGACATCTATCCCTGTCCGCACTTTTATTATTAATGTGCAGTATATTCTTCTCCGGATGTGAGAAAAAAGAGCCGGAAACAGAGAAAATGCCGGAAAAAACAGGCCAACAAGACTCCGACAAAGAACCGGGTCCGTCCGATGAGGATACCACGGAAGAAGAAAAGCCGGCTTCTCCTCCCCTCCAGATACATGAGATTTTCAAACGACTGACCAACGGTACCCTGCAGGGAAAAGAAGAAATCGACGTCCGCGACCTTCACATTCCAGAGACAAAGGCAGACAGCATATACAAGCAATTTCTGGCAGACAATCCATTCCTTTTCCATCTGAAAGCCGGAGGCAACATTGGTTATAAAGTTGACCTGAGTAACCCAGAATATCTGAACTCTTTCCTTCCCATGTATGGATCCAACCCTAATTACATTCATGAAATATATCCCAAACTGGAAAAAAGTATAGAAGAATACTATTCCCGTCTGGATTATAGAATGACACTGCCCGAAATGGCTTATACCCTTTATCAGAAAATATGCAAGGAAGTGATCTACGGACAAATGAATGAAGAATTTCCTTATCTGGCGTACAGCGCATTCACGGCAATAGGAGTCTTCCTTCCCCGCAAGGCAGTATGCCAAGGATACAGCCTTTCTTATTCGTTACTGATGAACGGACTGGGAGTAACCACCGACTATGTCACCGGTGCTGTGGCAGGAACCTCCGGACATATGTGGAACCGCATATATATCAACGGAAACTGGTATCATGCAGACGCCACTTTTGACGATGCCAGTAGCAACATGCAGAAAAATATGGGTAGCATCAACAAGTATTTCCTGTGTTCCGATCACCTATTCTATAACGTGTTTGCACACCCGGAACCACACCGGAATCTGCCTGAGCGTATCTATGAGAAATCCGGCAATTTTTTTGATACTGAAAAATGCGTTGTCCGCCGCTACGATGAAAAAGGGAAGGTCATCAAGACAGAGGCCATGTATGCCGACGGCAACTGGTATTATCTGTCTATGAAAGACGATAAAATGAAAATCATCAAAAGCGACTTTCATGGAGACCATGCAACTATATTGCGGGAATTGCAGATTGCATCTGTGGTAACGAACGTAGATAAAGTCAAGCTCACCCAAAGCCGGATTTACTTCCTTGACCACCTGGACGGCAGCTATCACATCTGCTCAATGAACTACGACGGACACGATTTCAGAAAGGAGAAAAAGATTTCGTTTATAGAAGCTTCTTCCGATAACCTGAAGCTCACACAGGACGAAAGTCAGCCAATCCATGTATACAAAGGAACGGTATCGCTGAAAGCAGAACTGATGCTTGCCCGGCTGAAACTGCTTTATTACCATGGCGAAGACGATTACTTCAATCTGGAACAGCCTCAGGCCAAAGAACTGGAACAGCTGATCCGGAAAGCCGAAACCTTCTTGAACGACAAGCATACCGATGAAGCACAGGCCGACATGCTTGCCAAAGAACTGAAAGACAAACGGAAATCATATACCGTACCCTTATCCATAAAGCCCTGACAAGGTTCTGGCTGAATCGGGGAAAAAACATAAAAAAAGAGTTGCTCCTTCACGAAGAAGAGCAACTCTTTTACATTTATAATATAGGTGTATAAAGTCTATATTCTACAAGGATTAGCAGTTAGCCAATTTGTTGTCTGAACCCAATACGTTCAGGATTTTGTGCTTGTACTGTTTTTCCATGTTGTCACGAGCCGGGCCCAGGTATTTACGTGGGTCGAATTCAGCCGGTTTTTCAGCGAATACCTGACGGATAGCTGCAGTCATAGCCAGACGAGAGTCTGAGTCGATATTAATCTTGCAAACTGCAGACTTAGCAGCCTTACGCAACTGTTCTTCTGGAATACCGATAGCAGCCTTCAAAGCACCACCGTACTTGTTGATAGTTTCAACTTCTTCCTGAGGAACTGAAGAAGATCCGTGAAGAACGATAGGGAATCCCG
>ERZ1027150.542-NODE-542-length-32633-cov-10.436982_pt1 | contig 32633 bp, 28 predicted proteins | sample MGYA00519276_ERZ1027150 | MGnify/ENA primary metagenome ERZ1027150 (study PRJEB26926, sample SAMN06164860) | human gut metagenome | biome: ENVO:00009003; feature: ENVO:2100002; material: ENVO:00002003 | host: Homo sapiens | place: USA | collected 2012 ... | reverse complement strand
ACGTGAGCAAACTGCACAGCCTGGGCTGGCACCACAAAGTGGAGATAGACGAAGGCATTCACCGCCTGTATGAATGGTACCTGAAGGGTATCTGTATCAATCACCAGACTATATAAGCTGAATGGAAGCGAAAAAAGAAACACACTGGTATGCTTTCTATGTAAGAATGCATCACGAGAAAAAAACGGCAGAGAAACTCGAAATGCTAAAGGTTATTCATTTTCTGCCTATACAAGAGGTCATACGCCAATGGAGTGACCGCAAGAAGAAAATCAAACAAGTGATCATTCCCATGCTGATTTTTATCTGCACGGATGAAAAAGGACGCATTGAACTATTACAAAACTTACCGTCGCTGACGGGATGTCTGACAGATCCGGCAACCCGGCGACCTGCCATCATCCGAGACGAAGAGATGGAAAAGTTTAAGTTTATGCTGGATTTTTCGGAAGAGACTATCCGGTTTCAAAGTGAACCATTGGCTCCAGGAGAAAAAGTGGAAGTCATCAAGGGAAGTCTGAAGGGACTTCAAGGAGAGCTGGTAGAACTGGAAGATCATTCACAGGTAATGATACGCATTGAGCATCTGGGCTATGCTACTGTAGAAATACCTGTAGGGTACGTAAAAAAATTATAGGGAAGAAAACAACAATAAAAAAACGGCGGGAAATTGTATGTAGCAATTTCCCGCCGTTTTTTTATTGGAAGAACACATCATCAAGACGCGTATTATTTTCTTCTTCTATTTCTGTCAGTCTGTCTTTGCAAGGATCAAAATCATCCGGTATATCAAAAGTTTCATCTGGAGAATATCCTAATGTTTTATCTGCATAGACTTTCTGCATATAGATACCCCAGATAGGCAGTGCCATAGAGGCTCCTTGCCCGTCGCGCATCGTATCGAAATGAATGTCTCGTTCTTCACCTCCAACCCAGCAACCAGATACCAATGACGGAGTAAAGCCCATAAACCATCCATCAGAGTTGCGGTTCGTTGTTCCTGTCTTACCTCCCATGTCGGCCTTAATTCCATACAAACGACGAACACGACCACCAGTACCTTCATTAATTACGGCACGCAACATGACGAGCATCTTATAGGCAGTAGATTCACTTATGACTTCATTTACTTGTGGAGTGAAGTTGGCTACGACGTTGCCATCATTATCTTCAATGCGGGTGACAAAAAGCGGAGCAGTACGAATACCCTTGTTAACAAAGGCGGTGTAAGCGCTGACCATCTCTCCGACCGAAATTTCACAAGGTCCAAGACAGAGGGAAACCGTAGGCTGGATGTCTTTGTTCAATACACCGAATGAGTGTATCAAACGAACCAAGTCGTACGGACTGAGCTTGCTCATCAAGTAAGCCGAAATCCAGTTATTGGAATTAGCCAATCCCCACTTCAATGTCACGATTTCTCCATAATGTGACTTGGAACTGTTACGAGGCGACCAAGCCTTTCCGTTTTCATCAAAAAGAGTCTGCTCCACATTACGCACCTCGTCACAAGGTGAAAATCCGTTTTCCATAGCAAGCGCATATAAATAAGGTTTGATAGTTGAACCTACCTGACGACGCCCTACCATAGCCATATCATACTGGAAGTAGTTATAATTAGGTCCTCCTACGTATGCTTTCACATGTCCCGTAATCGGGTCCATGGACATGAAACCTGCCCGCAGGAAGTGTTTGTAATACTTAATGGAGTCAAGCGGAGTCATAATTGTATCTTTTTCTCCATCCCATGAGAATACGGACATCTCGTATTTGGTATTAAAAGCTTTCATGATTTCGGCTTCCGAACATCCGTCGGCCTTCATGGTACGATAACGGTCACTCTGACGAATAGAACGGTTCAAAATCTGTTCTACTTCTTCTGGTGTCAATTGATTTGTATAAGGCGCAGTCTTACGTCCACTCTTTTCCTTGAAGAAACGAGGTTGCAGGTACTTGGCCACATGCTCATAAACGGCTTCCTCGGCATATTGCTGCATTCGGGAATTGATGGTAGTATAAATTTTCAGCCCATCTACGTAAAGATTATAATTAGTACCATCTTTCTTCTTATTCTTTGCACACCAGCCGTACAACGGATTAGTTTCCCAAGCCAGAGAATCTTCATAATACTTCTGCATCTGCCAGCCGCGATAATCGCTCCGGTCTGGCTTACGAGCAGTCATTACACCACGCAAGTATTCACGGAAATAGGTAGCCAGTCCGTCTTTATGGTCGACAGGCTGAAATTTCAACACCAAAGGAAGAGCCTGTAAGGAGTCACATTCTTCCTGAGTAAGGAAGCCGGCCTTACGCATCTGGTCAAGAACCGTATTACGGCGGCCACGGGAACGTTCATTGAAACGACGAGGATTATAGAGAGAAGGGTTCTTACACATACCTACCAAAGTGGCAGCTTCTTCTATCTTCAGATTTTTAGGATCCTTACCAAAATAAGTTTTAGCTGCAGTTTTGATACCTACAGCATTATTCAGGAAATCGAACTTATTAAGATACATAGTAAGGATTTCTTCCTTTGTGTAATAACGTTCCAACTTTACAGCAATTACCCACTCAATCGGTTTCTGCAACAAACGCTCCATTACGTTATCGGCCGTTGGTGAATAGAACTGCTTAGCCAGCTGCTGGGTAATGGTACTACCACCGCCGGCATGTTTCTGCATAAAGATTCCACGCTTGATAACCGCACGCATAAAAGCACGGGCATCAATACCGGAATGGTCTTCAAAACGCACGTCCTCAGTAGCCACCAGAGCATGTACCAAATGGGGAGAAAGGTCTTCATATCCTACATACACTCGGTTTTCCTTACTAAGCGACCAAGTTCCCAACAATTTACCATCTTCAGAAATGACCTGAGTCGCAAATTTCAAATTCGGGTTTTCCAGTTCTTCTACCGGAGGAACATACCCTATTTTACCTTTTGCAATGGCCGTAAAAACAATGGCCACTGCCGCAATGCAGAGAAATACAAAACCCCACATTGCATATATAAATATCTTTCTCATACTTTTATTATATTCAGTAATTAGACTTTTAAGCCGCAAATTTACGGAAAATCTTTGTAACAAAGACTTATTTTCCGTAATATCCTCTTAAATGCGAAAACGTAGTCCGAAATATCCTAAAAACGGTGGGATTTCTATTTTTTTTACCTACCTTTGAACTCCGGTATTATAAAAGTAATCAAAAACAGCTAACATGGAAAATAGAAGTTTAGTTACTATCGCCGAACATTCCAAAGAGAAAATCATGTATCTTCTGGAAATGGCAAGAGAATTCGAAAAGAAACCTAACCGCCGTCTGCTGGCAGAAAAGGTAGTTGCCACTCTTTTCTTTGAACCATCTACCCGTACTCGTCTGAGCTTTGAAACGGCAGCCAACCGTTTGGGAGCAAGAGTTATCGGATTTACCGACCCGAAAGTAACCAGCTCCTCTAAAGGAGAGACGCTGAAGGATACTATCATGATGGTAAGCAATTATGCAGATATCATCGTAATGAGACACTATCTGGAAGGAGCTGCACGTTACGCCAGTGAAGTGGCTCCGGTACCCATCGTAAATGCCGGAGACGGTGCAAACCAACATCCTTCACAAACAATGTTGGATTTATACTCCATCTATAAGACTCAAGGCACGCTGGAAAACCTGAACATTTATCTGGTAGGTGACTTGAAATACGGAAGAACGGTTCACTCGCTGCTGATGGCTATGCGACACTTCAATCCTACTTTCCATTTCATTGCTCCGGACGAACTGAAAATGCCGGACGAATACAAGCTGTATTGCCAGGAACATCACATCAAATACGTGGAACACACTGATTTCACAGAAGAAACCATTGCAGATGCCGATATTCTGTATATGACTCGTGTACAGCGGGAACGTTTCACTGACCTGATGGAGTATGAAAGAGTGAAAGATGTGTATATCCTGAACAACAAGATGCTGGAACATACACGTCCGAACCTGAAAATCCTCCACCCGCTTCCTCGTGTAAACGAGATTACGTACGATGTGGACGACAATCCGAAAGCTTACTATTTCCAACAGGCCAAAAACGGTCTTTATGCCCGTCAGGCTATCCTTTGCGACGTACTGGGAATTACGCTCGATGAGGTAAAAGCTGATACTGAAAAATAATCCGGAAAACTATTCAATTCAAGTAACTATGAGTGAAAAGAAAGAATTACAGGTGGCTGCACTGAAAAACGGAACAGTCATTGATCATATACCATCCAACAAATTGTTTACAGTCGTATCCTTGCTTGGTTTGCAGGATGAAGATGCAAACATCACGATAGGTAACAACTTTGAAAGCAAGAAACTAGGCAAAAAGGGAATAATCAAGATTGCCGACCGGTTCTTTACAGAAGAAGAAATCAGCCGTCTGTCGGTGGTAGCATCTAAAATAAAGCTAAACATCATTCGTGATTATGAGGTAGTGGAAAAGAAAGAGGTAGAAATGCCCGACGAACTGAAAGGTATCGTGAAATGCAACAATCCGAAATGTATTAGCAACAACGAGCCTATGCTGACTTGGTTCCACGTCATCAACAAGGAAAAAGGGCTCCTGAAATGCCACTACTGCGAAAAAGAACAACAGAAGGACAACATCAAACTTCTGTAAACCATGAAGCAAGACTGGAAACCAGGAACTATGATTTATCCTCTTCCGGCTGCTCTAGTTACATGTGGCAGTTGTGAAGAAGAATATAACATTATAACCGTAGCGTGGGTAGGTACAATCTGTACCAACCCGCCTATGTGTTACATATCCGTCAGACCGGAACGACACTCCTATCCTATTCTAAAAAAGAATATGGAATTTGTCATTAACCTGACTACCAAAGACATGGCTTTTGCCACAGACTGGTGCGGAGTTCGTTCAGGAAAAGACTACAATAAGTTTCAGGAAATGAAACTGACACCGGGAAAAGCCTCTATGGTACAAGCTCCTATCATTGAAGAATCTCCTCTCTGCATTGAATGTCGGGTAAAGGAAATCGTGGCGTTAGGTTCGCATCACATGTTTATTGCCGATGTGGTCAATGTGAAAGCTGACGACAAATACCTGAATTCAGAAACAGGTAAATTCGAACTGGCACAATCAAACTTACTGGTCTATGCTCATGGAGGATATTATGAACTGGGAGAGAAAGTAGGCAAGTTCGGATGGTCTGTAGAGAAAAAGAAATAACTGAATTATGATAAAAGAAGCCCTATTTACCCTCATTGGAAGCGGTGTGCTGGCAGTTTGCGAATTGCAGGCACAAGCCGTAACCACGCCTATGGTTACGCTGAAACAGCCCCGTTTCAATATAGGAGTAAAAGCTGGCTTCAATTCTTCCATGTTCTTTACGGATAAGATTTCCATTGACAACAAGGAACTGGAACTCGCCCAAAACAACTATAAAGTAGGGTATTTCGCTGCAGTGTTCTGTCGGTTCAATATGAAAAAACACCATTTCATCCAACCGGAATTCTCCTGCAACATCACACAAGGAAGTGTCTCTATCCCCAGCACATTGGCCAACTCGGAAATCCTAAAAGAAAACGCCTTGATTAAAAGGAAGATGACTACACTTGACCTTCCCATTCTTTACGGATATAAGTTTATAGACGTACACCCGTATGGAATGGCTTTTTTTGTAGGCCCCAAGGTCACGTGGATATGGGAAAAACACAGTTCTACTGAATTTACAGGATTTCATCAACAAGGCATAAAGGAAGAACAATATCCGTTTCAATACAGCGGAGTGGTGGGACTGGCAGTAAACGTTTCTAATATCTTTTTTGATTTTCGATATGAAGTGGGACTTCATAACACTATCCGCTCTATCACTTATGACACTAATCAGACCGAAGCTCCACATAATGAAGGAAAGATTAAGCTGGAACAACGGAGAAATATTCTAAGCTTCTCAGTTGGAGTTATTTTCTAACAGGAATTTTCACTTTAAAACAACTATATCATGAAACGAGACGATTCTATTTTTAGCATCATTGAGAAAGAACACCAGAGACAATTGAAAGGGATTGAACTGATTGCCTCAGAGAATTTCGTAAGTGAACAAGTTATGCAAGCCATGGGCTCTTGCCTGACCAACAAATACGCAGAAGGATATCCAGGAAAAAGATATTACGGAGGATGTGAAGTAGTAGACCAAAGTGAACAACTGGCCATTGACCGTATCAAACAGATTTTCGGTGCAGAATGGGCGAATGTACAGCCTCACTCAGGTGCACAGGCTAATGCTGCTGTATTCCTGGCTGTATTGAATCCGGGCGACAAGTTCATGGGATTAAATTTAGCACACGGCGGACATCTTTCTCATGGTTCTGCAGTAAATACTTCAGGTATTCTTTATACCCCATGTGAATATAACCTGAATAAAGAAACTGGTCGTGTAGATTATGACCAGATGGAAGAAATTGCCTTAAGAGAACACCCGAAATTGATTGTGGGTGGAGGCTCTGCTTATTCACGTGAATGGGACTATAAACGGATGCGCGAAATTGCTGACAAGGTAGGTGCCATCCTGATGATTGACATGGCACATCCGGCCGGACTGATTGCTGCCGGTTTGCTTGACAATCCGGTAAAATACGCACACATTGTAACATCTACCACTCACAAGACATTGCGTGGGCCACGAGGAGGTATCATCTTAATGGGAAAAGACTTCCCTAACCCATGGGGAAAGAAAACTCCGAAGGGTGAAATCAAGATGATGTCACAGTTACTGGATTCAGCTGTATTCCCGGGTATTCAAGGTGGTCCGCTGGAACATGTCATTGCAGCTAAGGCTGTAGCATTCTACGAATGTATGCAACCAGAATACAAAGAATACCAAATTCAGGTACAGAAAAACGCACGTGTATTGGCTCAGGCCTTAATGGACCGTGGATTCACCATTGTATCAGGAGGTACTGATAATCATTCTATGCTGGTAGACTTGCGCACCAAATATCCGGATCTGACAGGAAAAGTGGCTGAAAAAGCACTGGTCGCAGCAGATATCACAGTAAACAAGAACATGGTACCTTTTGACACTCGCTCTGCATTCCAGACATCGGGTATCCGTCTGGGAACTCCGGCCATTACTACCCGTGGAGCCAAAGAAGAATTGATGTACGAAATTGCAGAAATGATTGAAACTGTGCTGTCAAATGTAGACAATGAAGAGGTAATTGCTTCTGTGCGCCATCGCGTAAATGAAACAATGAAAAACTATCCTATATTTGCATATTAACTAAACGACTAAAAACGAAACAAAATGAAGAAAATGAATTCAATGGCTATTTTACTGAGCGCATGCTTGGTATTTAGCGGATGCGGAATGACGAATACTGCAAAAGGCGGCTTAATCGGAGCCGGTAGTGGAGCTGCATTAGGCGCATTAGTAGGTGGTATTGCCGGTCATGGAAAAGGAGCTGCCATCGGAGCTGCTGTAGGTGCAGCTGTGGGTACAGGTGCCGGCGTATTGATTGGAAAGAAAATGGATAAAGCTGCCGCACAGGCAGAACAGATTGAGGGTGCTCAGGTAGAGCAGGTAACCGACAACAACGGCTTGCAAGCAGTAAAAGTAACTTTCGACTCTGGTATCTTGTTTAATACCAGCAGCGCCACACTGAGCACATCAGCCAAATCTGCATTAAGCAAGTTTGCCAACAACGTGCTGAATCAGAACAAAGGCATGGACGTAGCTATCTACGGATATACTGACAACACAGGCTGGAAAAACAGTACTGCAGAACAAAGCCGTCAGAAGAATCTGGACCTTTCACAAGAACGCGCCCAGAGTGTATCAAGTTATCTGCTGGCTTGTGGTGCTTCTTCCAGTCAGATTAAGTCTGTAACAGGTATGGGTGAAGAAAATCCCGTAGCAGACAACTCTACTGCTGCCGGACGTCAGGAAAACCGCCGAGTAGAAGTTTATATGTATGCCAGCCAGCAAATGATTCAGCAAGCAGAAGCTGGAACTTTACAATAAATTACAAATTTCATAGTAACCAACATCCATTATGCCGGGTCTTTCAGATTCGGCATAATTTTCATCCCCACATCAGACACCTATGAACAGGAAACGAATTCTAAGATACCTACGTAATCTGATTATCTTTTTCTTTGCATCGACTATCCTTTCCGTTGTTGCTTTAAGATTTATCCCGGTCTATATCACTCCCCTGATGGTGATAAGAAGTGTTGAACAACTGGTAAAAGGCAAGGAATTGGTCATGAAACATAAATGGGTACCAAAAGAAAAAATATCACGTCATCTTCCGATGGCAGTCATAGCCTCGGAAGACAACCGCTTTGCCAGCCACAACGGATTTGATTTTAAAGAAATCAGCAAAGCAATTGAAGAAAATAAAAAGCGTAAAAAAGCCAGAGGTGCAAGTACTATCAGTCAACAGACAGCCAAGAACGTATTTTTATGGCCCTCTTCCTCCTGGGTAAGAAAAGGATTCGAAGTGTATTTCACGGTATTGATAGAACTGATATGGGATAAAGAAAGAATCATGGAAGTCTATCTGAACTCCATCGAAATGGGAGATGGTATATATGGAGCAGAAGCCGTGGCGAAAGCTCACTTTCACACCACGGCCTCTCAGCTTACCCGCAAACAATGTGCGCTTATTGCAGCCAGTCTCCCGAATCCAAGAAAATATAATTCCGGGAAACCAAGTCCCTACATGTACAAACGCCAGCAGAAAATTATGTATCTGATGAAATGCGTTCCTACGTTTCCGGAAAAGCCTAAAAATAAGGAAGACTCCAGGGGTTAAGGCTCCGGATCTCCCTTCAGAATCGGAAGGGTAATCTTATATTTAACGGCTAAAATACGGGCTACGAACACGGTTACTCCACCAATAATCTGTGCAAGCACAGATTCCATATCCAGCATCAGACAAATCCAGTAAACCAACCCGCCAATCACACAGGCCATAGCATAAATCTCTTTACGGAATATCAGCGGAATTTCGTTAATAAATATATCACGCAGCACCCCTCCTGCCGCACCGGTAATACTACCCATAATAATGGCAATCCAGAACGGATACCCTAATGTATAAGCCTTACTAAATCCAACGATTGTAAACAGTGCCAAACCAATGGTGTCAAAAATAAAGAACGTATTGTTCAGTCGAATGACATATTTTCCGAACAAGATAACAAAAAACATGGCAAAGGCCGTACAAATCAGATACATCGGGTCGGTCATCCAGGCAGGAGTTACATCCAGCAAAAGGTCACGAATGGTACCACCGCCAATAGCTGTAGCCAATCCAACCACATAAGCGCCAAACCAGTCAAACCGCTTGGCAGAAGCAAGCCGTATACCACTAATAGCAAAAGCAAAAGTCCCTACAAAATCCAGTATCGTTACAAACGAAGGCATCTGAAAAAAAACATTCATAGCAAATATTTTACCAAGTATAACTTAAACCAAAACTAAGCAGTTCCTGTAACTGGAAATAGCTTTTATCTTCTTCGCGGGTCACTCCATCGTCGAATCGGCCATGGACAAACAATTTCGTAGAAAGATATTTATTAATCGTAAAAGTGAATGTATTTTCCCATTCACCCAGCACTTTCTCATAATTGGTAGTATAAGAGAAGCGAGATTCCCACATCAGGATTGAAAACATTTTCCATTTTAATGTAGATTCCAGACGGGAACCCCATACACTTTCTCGTTTGTGACCAGCTTCAATGTTAAACTTTGTGGGGTCTACTCTGTCACTGGCCACACTGTACAAGGTGTAGTTTATCGGATTTATCAACACAGACAAATTGCACACTCCATCCTTGATAAACTTGTAGTCCATACCGAGACCGACGTTCAATTCAGCTGGAGAGAAGAAAGCAGAAACCAAGTTGTCAGAATTAGTATCATAGTTTGAGAAGAACTGCGTCTTGAATTCTGCCGACAATGTATAGTACCATGTACTAAATGCCTTATAACCCAATTTAGAACTTAAACGAAGGAGGTCATTGTTAGCTTTGTAACTATGCACCGTATCTGAAGGAGCCGTGATAAACCCTAACTTCCACTCAATCTTATTTTCAAATTGAATGCGTTGTCTGTCATCGTAATTAGCCTGCCAGGTAAATCCAGAAAGCAATGACTTTGTACTTTCACCACCCTTATACCAGTTCTTGGAAATATAGTTCTGCGAGAACTGCAGATAACCATTTCCACCAAAAGTCCAGAAATTAGGCTTGATAACCAGCAGGTCTTTTTCCGTCACCCGATTGGGGAGCTCATCATTCTGCATCATATCCAGCAGATTCTCTTTCCGAGGCTGGTCTACAATCACTTCACCGTATATCGGTTTCAGCCCTTTCAAATTCTCCTCATTTTGTTTCACCATACTCGGATAAGACAAGTAAAAAGAAAGCAACTGTCGGTTTACAGCCTTATCTACCTGAACAGAATGGCGCAAATCGGCTACCTGAGGCAATTGTTTTTCCAGCACACCCTCTTTTATAAAAGGTATCTGAGGCTTCCAGTCAGAAATACTGAATGCCTGTTCAATCGGTGCCTCATAATAAGTAGCCGGCATCGACAATTTATAATAATCCGGATTAGGGCGAATGCCTGTAATCAGCAGATAAATATCATCCCAGCGCTCCAACTTAGCATTATAATCCTGACGGAAATCCTGCAACATCCGCCAAAAATTTCGTACTTCCAAAGGAGGTAATTCCACCTTCTTTTTCACTTCCGGAACTACTTTTTTTTCTAAGGGCGTCCGCAAACTATCCATAGAAGCGGTCACACTCAAAGAATCTACCTCACTTTTTACAGAATCCGAAGAAACCTCAATATTTTGTGCAGCCAACCCACCGCACATCGTTAGCAATACCACAAAAAGACCCGTCTTTTTCATTATTCGTCATTCTTAAAATCTTGTACAAAAGTACGATTTATTTCCCAAAGAAGTTTGCTTTCGTACCTACTAATTACACAATAAACGATTTTCTATCCTCCATTGTTTAAAATTTTACTTGTACATCTACCGGAAAACTTAAGGATATTTGAAGTTAAACACGGTTTTACTCTTCTTACTTTTGCGGGTTCAGCTTTTTTTTATAATTTTGCAAACTTGAAGAAGTAGTTCTTCCATGCCGGGAGAAATATCACTCACGGCATTTCTGCTGTTGCTTTTTTAAGAGAAAAGAAAGCAGACCGCATTAAACTGTTGAATTTAATTTTTAAATATTCATATTGTGGCAGAAACAAAGTATATTTTCGTAACAGGTGGTGTAGCCTCTTCATTAGGAAAAGGAATCATCTCATCATCTATCGGTAAGTTGCTGCAGGCCAGAGGCTACAGCGTAACCATCCAGAAGTTCGACCCGTATATCAACATCGACCCGGGAACCCTGAATCCCTATGAACACGGAGAGTGCTACGTAACCGTAGACGGACATGAAGCCGACCTCGACTTAGGACACTACGAACGCTTCCTGGGCATCCAAACCACCAAAGCCAACAACATCACTACCGGACGCATCTACAAGAGTGTAATCGACAAGGAACGCCGTGGTGACTATCTTGGCAAAACGATCCAGATTATTCCTCACATCACTGACGAAATTAAGCGCAATGTCAAATTGCTGGGCAACAAATATAAATTCGATTTCGTCATCACTGAAATCGGAGGAACTGTGGGCGACATCGAATCACTTCCTTACCTGGAAAGTATCCGCCAGCTGAAATGGGAATTAGGAAAGAACGCGTTGTGCGTACACTTGACCTATGTACCTTACTTGGCTGCTGCCGGTGAATTGAAGACCAAACCGACTCAGCACTCTGTAAAAGAACTGCAGTCCGTAGGTATCCAACCGGATATTCTGGTACTTCGTACAGAACACGAACTCAGTATGGGACTGAGAAAGAAAGTTGCTTTGTTCTGTAACGTAGACGACAACGCCGTTATCCAGTCAATGGACATGCCGACTATCTACGAAGTGCCTTTGCGTATGCAGGAACAGAAACTGGATGTAACTATCCTTGAAAAGATGGGACTTCCGGTAGGCGAAACTCCTACCCTCGGCCCGTGGAGAGACTTCCTGAACCGTCGCCACAATGCCACTGAAAAGGTAAGAATCGGACTGGTAGGAAAATACGACTTGCAGGATGCATATAAATCTATTCTGGAAGCACTTTCACAAGCTGCGACTTACAATGACCGCAAGGCCGACATTCACTTTATCAACAGCGAAAACCTGACCGATGACAACATCGAAGAACAACTGAAAGATATGGACGGTGTCATCATCTGCCCGGGATTCGGACAGCGTGGTATCGAAGGTAAGTTCGTAGCTATCAAATACTGCCGTACACACAACGTACCTACATTCGGTATCTGTCTGGGTATGCAGTGTATTGCCATCGAATTCGCACGAAACGTACTGGGATATGCCGATGCCAACAGCCGTGAAATGGACGAAAAGACTCCACACAATGTAATCGACATTATGGAGGAACAAAAATCCATCACCAACATGGGTGGTACCATGCGTCTGGGAGCCTACGAATGCGTCATCGACCCGAATTCCAAGACTTATGAAGCGTACCAGAGTGAACACATTCAGGAACGTCACCGCCACCGCTATGAATTCAATAACAGCTACAAGGAAGAATTCGAAAAGGCGGGCATGAAGTGTGTAGGTATCAATCCGGAATCTGATCTGGTGGAAATCGTGGAAATCCCGACCCTGAAATGGTTCATCGGTACACAGTTCCATCCGGAATACAGCAGCACGGTATTGAAACCACATCCGTTGTTCCTGTCCTTCATCAAGGCAGCTATCAACAAATAACCCAAACATAACATTGTAAAAAAATAAAAATGGACAAAAACACGTTAGTGGGCTTTATCCTGATTGGAGCGGTCATCGTGGGATTCGGTATCTACAACCGCCCCAGCCAGGAAGAAAGAGCACGCGCACAGCACTATCAAGACTCTATCCAACAGGTTATCAAGCAACAACAGGAAGCTCAGGAAAAGCAGGCTGCCGCAGCCATTGAAGCAGCACGCCCTGACAGCACTTCCCTCTTCTTCCAGGCCGCACAAGGTACGGAACAGTTTACTGTACTGGAGAACGAGTTGGTTCAGCTTACTTTCTCCAACAAAGGCGGACGAGTAAGCAAGGCCCTGTTGAAAGAGTATAAAGACCAGAAGAAGCAGCCTCTCGTTCTGTTCGACGGCGAAGACGCTTCCATGAATTTCGGTTTTGAAGGAAAGAACGAGAACATTCTCAGCCAGCAGATGTATTTCGAGGCGACTAATGTGACCGATTCTACCGTGACCATGCGACTGAACGCAGCCAACGGCGGACACCTGGACTTCAACTACCGCCTGTTGCCCAACTCCTATATGGTAGACCTTACCATTCAGGCCAGCGGCATGCAGAATTTCTTCTCTCCTTCTACCAAGAGCATGAACATCGAATGGAAACAGCGTGCCCGCCAGATGGAGAAAGGTTACAACTTCGAACAGCGTTACACTTCGCTTACCTACAAACCGACAGGAGATGATTTTGACTACTTGAGCGAAACAAAAGATGAAAAAGAAACCATCCCTGAGTCACTCGACTGGGTAGCTTTCAAGAATCAGTATTTCTCTTGCGTGTTCATGGCAGAGCAGAACTTTGACAACGCTACGCTCGAATCAAAAATGGAACAGCAGGGAAGCGGCTACATGAAGAACTATGCAGCCGACATGAAGACAGCTTTCGACCCGACAGGTACCAAAGCTTCGCACATGCAGTTCTACTTTGGTCCGAACCACTTCAAGACATTGCTGGCCAGCAACGACCTGAGCTTTAAAGATAAAGATCAGGAACTGGAAGACCTGGTTTACCTGGGATGGCCGATTATCCGCCTGATTAACCGCTGGTTCACCATCAACCTGTTCGATTGGTTGTCAGGCTGGGGACTGAGCATGGGTATGGTTATCCTGCTTATGACCATCATCGTCAAGGTACTGGTACTCCCTACCACCTGGAAGTCTTTCATCTCATCTGCCAAGATGCGTGCCTTGAAGCCGTATGTAGATAAGATTAACGCCAAATATCCGAAGCAGGAAGATGCCCTGAAGAAACAGCAGGAAACCATGGCCCTCTATCGCCAGTACAATGTCAGTCCGATGGGCGGCTGTCTGCCGATGTTGTTACAGACTCCGGTGTTCATGGCCCTCTTCTTCTTTGTGCCGAACGCTATCGAGTTGCGTCAGCAGGGATTCTTGTGGGCTGATGACCTTTCGGCTTACGACGACCTGATCAGCTGGAGCTACCACATCCCGTTGTTAGGCAACCACCTGAGTTTGTTCTGCCTGTTGTTCAGCGTTACCACAGTACTCAACCAGATTATCATGATGAAACAGCAGGATATGGGCAACAATCCGCAGATGGCTGCCATGAAATGGATGATGTACATCATGCCTGTGATGTTCTTCTTCATCTTCAATGACTACGCATCCGGATTGAGCTACTACTACTTTATCTCCGGTCTGATTGGTATCATTACCATGTGGATTATGCGCCGCATGACCGATGAAAAGAAACTGCTCGCCCAGCTGGAAGCCAACAAGAAGGAACCTTCACAGCAAAAGGCAAGCGGACTGATGGCCAAACTGGAAGCCCTGCAGAAAGAGCAGGAACGTCTCCAGAAAGAACGTCAGGAACGCATGGGAGGTAAGAAAAAATAAAAAGATTACCTCACTTAATACAGCAGCGCGCCCCTCAATGGCATACAAACAAGCCATCGAGGGGCGCGCTTTTTCTTGCCACATTCCTCTTTTTCCATTTATTGTCTTACCTTTGCAGAAACAAAGGTAAAGCCATGAACTACTTTTCAAAACTCTATACCCGATGGCAGCATTTCCTGCACAATGAAACATTAAAGCAGAAAGTATATTCCATCGTTTTCGAATCAGACACACCGAAAGGAAGACTGTTCGACATCATATTAATCAGCAGCATCATTCTTAGCGTGCTGATGGTCATACTGGAAAGCATGCACATGTTTTCCCCTACGGCTTACTGGGTATTACGATTATTAGAGTATCTTCTTACTCTCTTCTTTACCATAGAATACCTGGCCCGTATTTACTGCCTGAAAAATCCCCGAAAATACATATTCAGCTTCTTCGGGCTGGTTGACCTGCTGGCTACCCTGCCGGTTTACCTGAGCTTCTTCCTGAAGGGAGCACACTACCTGCTGGTCATCCGGGCCTTCCGGCTTATCCGGATATTCCGCATTTTCAAACTGTTCTCTTTCATCAGTGAAGGCAATCTGCTGCTGCGCTCCCTGCGCATCAGCGCACCGAAAATATCCGTATTTTTCTTTTTTGTCCTCATCCTGGTTACCTCCATGGGAACAGTCATGTACATGATTGAAGGCGACGTACCCGGATCTGAATTCAACAATATCCCCAACAGCATCTACTGGGCCATTGTTACCATGACCACCGTAGGTTATGGCGACATCACCCCCGTTACCCCAGTAGGACGATTTCTGTCGGCCATCATCATGCTCACCGGTTACACCATCATCGCCGTACCTACAGGAATCGTATCGGCGGCCATGGTAAGCCAGCAGAAAAAGCAGGCAGAACGCCAATGTCCGCACTGCCACCATACAGGCCATGATGCAGAAGCCGTCTATTGCAAATACTGCGGAAAGGAACTCGAGAGTGACTCAAAAAGAAAAATCCACAACGAAGAATTTTAATCATCAAACCATCAAATAAACACATGAAAAAAACAGATTTTATGACTATGACAGCCGCCATGATGCTCGCCACATCGGCCTGTGTGGGTCCTGAAAAAGCCGCACAGACAGATGGTCCCATCATCGGCAAGCAGGAGGTTACGGTAAAAGACGGCCGTATGACTCCTGAAACACTCTGGGCCATGGGACGCATCGGAAGTTCCTGTGTATCGCCCGACGGCAAACGCATTGCCTACACGGTGTCTTACTACAGCGTGAAAGAGAACAAGAGCCACCTGGTAATCTACGTAATGAATGCCGACGGCTCAGGCAACCAGCAGCTCACTACTACAGCTGCCAGCGAGGGAGAACCTGCATGGATTAAGAACGGCAGCAAGCTTGCTTTCCTGGCACCGGATGCCGATGGCAACAGCCAGATTTGGGAAATGAATCCCGACGGCAGCGAGCGTGTACAGCTTTCTTCATTTGTCGGAGGAATTGACGGATTCAAGTTTTCACCCGACGAGAGCAAGGTGCTCTTCATCTCACAGGTGAAATACGGCGAACGCACCGTCGACAAGTATCCTGACCTGGACAAGGCCAGCGGAATGGTTATAGACGACCTGATGTACAAGCACTGGGATGAGTGGGTACAAACCGTACCGCATCCGTTCGTAGCTCCGTTTGCCGGGAACAAGGTAGGCGAAGCAACCGACATCCTGGCCGGCGAACCCTATGAATCGCCGATGAAGCCTTTCGGTGGCATCGAACAGCTTACCTGGAGTCCTGACTCCAAATGCATCGCATATACCTGCCGCAAGAAAACCGGACTGGAATATTCCATTTCTACCGATTCGGACATCTACCTGTATAACCTGGAAACCAAGCAAACCCGCAACCTCTGCAAGGAAGACGCTACCGACAAGAACATGGGTTACGACACGAACCCGCAGTTTTCTCCCGACGGCGGATTCATTGCCTGGCAAAGCATGGAGCGCGACGGATACGAAAGCGACCGCAACCGCCTTTGCGTAATGGATTTGAAAAACGGCAAGAAGACTTACGTTACTGAATCCTTCCAGTCGGGCGTGGACAGCTACTGCTGGGCTCCGGATAACCAGACTCTCTATTTCACCGGTGTATGGCATGCCACCAGCATGATTCACCGCACGAACCTGAAAGGAGAAGTAGAACAGCTTACAGAAGGCATGTACGACTATGCTTCTGTAGAAATGCTGGGCGACGGACAACTTCTCACCAAGCGTCACTCTATCAGCGAAGCCGACGAGCTGTTCACCGTCAACCTGAACAAGGCCAATGAGGTAACCCGCATCACGCAGGAAAACGACCACATCTTCAAACAGCTGAAATTAGGTAAAGTAGAAGCCCGCTGGACAAAGACTGTCGACGGTAAAGACATGCTCTCGTGGGTAATCTATCCGGTAGACTTCGACCCGAACAAGAAATACCCCACCCTGCTGTTCTGCGAAGGTGGTCCGCAAAGCCCCGTCAGCCAGTTCTGGAGCTACCGCTGGAACTTCCAGATTATGGCTGCCAACGATTACATCATCATTGCCCCCAACCGTCGCGGTTTGCCGGGATTCGGCATGGAATGGCTGGAAGAAATCAGCACCAACTACGGCGGACACTGCATGGATGACTACCTGACTGCCATCGACGACATTGCCAAAGAACCGTACGTAGACAAAGACCGTCTGGGCTGCGTAGGTGCCAGCTTCGGAGGATACTCAGTGTACTGGCTGGCCGGACACCACAACAAGCGTTTCAAGGCCTTCATCGCACACGACGGATTCTTCAACATGGAGCAGCAGTACCTCGAAACCGAAGAACTCTGGTTCACCAACTGGGATTTGGGTGGCCCGTACTGGGACAAGAACAACCCAGCTGTAAAGCGCAGCTATGCCAACTCTCCTCACCTGTTTGTCGACAAATGGGATACGCCTATTCTCTGCATTCACGGTGAGAAAGACTACCGCATCTTGGCTTCACAGGGCATGGCCGCATTCAACGCTGCCAAACTGAGAGGCATTCCTGCCGAACTGCTGATTTTCCCTGACGAAAACCACTGGGTATTGAAACCGCAGAACGGTATTTTGTGGCAACGCACTTTCTTCAACTGGCTTGACCGCTGGCTGAAGCCACAGAAATAAGTCACGCACATCCGGACGCCCTAAAAAAAGATTTTTCCTATTCCATTGAATTTCAAACGATTTTAAAAATATCCGAAAAATTCTTGCAAAAAAAGAGCGTCCGGATTTGCATATTTAAATAAAAAGCCATACCTTTGCATCGCTTTTGAGAAAGACACTTCGGGGTGTAGCGCAGTCCGGTTAGCGCACCTGCTTTGGGAGCAGGGGGTCGTGGGTTCGAATCCCGCTACCCCGACAATAAGAAAGGCAACTTATCCAATATGATGAGTTGCCTTTCTTCTTTTATTACATTCCCCCTTCAAAAAACCCCTTTTGAACAGCTTTCCCAAACGCCTAAGCGTTTACTTTCAAACGCAAGTACATTTAAAGTGAAACGCCCTTGCGTTTCACCTAAAACGTAAGGGCGTTTCATTCTAAACTCTTCGACGTTTTTATCCGAGCATAAGGCCGTTTTACAGACCCTTTCAAAATCAAGTCTTTATAAGTCTACAATCCGTTGATTTTCTGAAAGAAACACACATCTTGATAAGAAGTGCCTACCCGTATCCAGTCCTTCAGGATGCCACATTCGGCATAACCCGCTGACGCAAACAACCGCCGGCTAGCCACATTTTCCACCGGCACATAAGCATACAGCTGCCGGAGCCCCAATAAGGAAAAGCAATGCGATTCCAAAAGAGAAAGTGCCGCCTGCGCCACCCCCTGCCCCCGCAAGTCCTTCCGTACCACAATTCCTACTTCTGCCCGGTTGTGACGCGCATCAAAGGAAAACACATCCACAATACCGGCCACTCCCTGCTCCTCGCACACTATCATCAGCCGCAGTTGCCCGTCGGCATACAAGTCATTCTGATTCTCGGCAATGTAGCGTTTCATCTGGTAACGGGAATAAGGACCCGTAGCCGTACCCAGTTCCCAAAGTGCCGCATCGTTCTCAAACGAGAGCATCACCTCCAAATCTTCCGGCTCGGGTGCGCGGAGACTGACATTTCCCTGTTTCATAGCTTGCTCATTTTTCCGGTTCGTCTTTCTGCAAATCAAGCTCCCGCATCAGGCGGCCGCGTCCCGGCACACAAAACAGCGAAGCTACCAGCAACATGCCCATACATAACAGACTGGTAACATCGAGCGTGGTATAATACACGGTAAGATTAAACAGTGCCGGAGCCAGCAGCATGGCCAGACGGATTTCACACCAGCGACGGTAGCTCACCAATGCTTCGGGCAAGGACAACTGACGGACATAGCGTGTCAGCGAAAGGCTGAACATGCGCAGCGACAAGGGTATCAGACACACCGTCAGCAAAATGCCGACAGTCTGCAAGATATATTCTGCCTGTGCATCGCCTACCATACTTCCCTGAGGCAATACATCCGTTTCATACAACACACACCCTGCCACGACCAGTATCCAGAACAAGGCAAATTCCGCTTCCAGCACGCGGAGCAGACGAGTCATTCTTTTTTCCATTTCTTTTTGTCTTTAAAGGGTTCCGGTAAACGCCACACGGTTCACAATAGAGCGTCCCAGCGTCACCTCATCCGTATATTGCAATTCATCACCGATGGAGATTCCACGGGCAATGACGGTTATCTTCACATCGCAACCCGCCAGTTTGCGGAAAATGTAGAAGTTGGTGGTATCTCCTTCCATCGTAGAACTCAGTGCCAGGATTACCTCCTTGACGGTACCTTCTTTCACACGGTTCACCAAGCTTTCAATCTCCAAATCGGAAGGCCCGATGCCGTCCATGGGCGAAATCACCCCGCCCAGCACATGATACAGTCCGCGATACTGCTGAGTGTTTTCTACCGCCATCACATCGCGTATATTCTCTACCACACACACCGTAGTCACGTCGCGCGAAGGATTGGAACAGATGCGGCACACATCCGTATCGGAAATATTATGACACACCTTGCAATACTTCACCTCTTTCTTCAAGGTAGAAATGGCACTGCTGAAGGCTTCTACCGTAGCTGTGTCCTGACGCAGCAGGTGCAGCACCAGGCGCATGGCCGTTTTCCGTCCAATGCCGGGAAGTTTGGCAAACTCCCCCACCGCTTTTTCCAGTAAAACTGAAGGATATTGTTGATTCATGCTTATCGTTTCTTTAATATGGAAGGCAAAAATACGGATAAAACAAGAACCGACCTCCATTTCGCGGACATTATTTTCAAGGAAGTCTTCCATCGAATCCCGTTTTATATTACCTTTGCATAAAACAACTCACAGATATAACCTATGGACATAACCAGCGCAGAGTTCGTCGTAAGTAACTCACGGGCCGACATGTGCCCCCAGACTCATCTTCCGGAATATGCCTTTATCGGGCGCTCCAACGTGGGAAAATCCAGTCTCATCAACATGCTGACCAAGAATCCCAAACTGGCCATGACTTCGGCCACACCGGGAAAGACCTTGCTCATCAACCATTTCCTCATCAACAAGGAATGGTATCTGGTAGACCTTCCCGGCTACGGCTATGCCCAGCGGGGGAAAAAGATGATGGAGAAAATCCAGAAACTCATTGAATACTACGTGCTGGAGCGGGAACAGATGACCTGCCTGTTCGTCCTCATCGACAGCCGGTTGGAACCGCAGCGCATCGACCTGGAATTCATCGAGTGGTTAGGAGAAAACGGCATCCCCTTCGCCCTGATTTTCACCAAAGCCGACAAGCAAAGCGTGGGAAAGACGAAGGCCAGCGTAAACCGTTTCCTGGACACATTGAAAGAACAATGGGAAGAGCTGCCTCCGCATTTCATCTCTTCTTCGGAAAAGAAGACCGGACGACAGGAAATCCTCGACTACATAGAACAAGTAAACCGTTCGCTCAAGGAGCAGGCAGAATAAAAATATCCTCCAGACTGTTTGGATGAAAATCGCAGTCTGGAGGATATTTTTTCATTATAGCTTCCCGCTCAACGAGAGAAAACGATGTTTCCTTCCTTGCTCACATCCAGCCGGACATTATAACAAGCCGCCCCGTCAGGGATGCAAAGTGTAGCCACGTAGCGATAACCTTTTTCATCCACCTTCACAAAGTCCATATCGCTCAGGATGGCGTTGTTCAGAAAATCGGCAGGTACCACGCGGGCAAACATATCCTTATTTATATCTTTGGAGAACAAACGTTCCTTTCCCTTGTACACACAGATGTGGATGATATTGTCATAGTAGATATTTTCCACCGGAAGACCTTCTTCATTGATGCTGACAAGGGTTACCCGCTTCTTGGTCGGATTGATGTATGCATAACCTCTGTAGCGTTCTCCTCCGTGGAAAATAACCGAGTCTTTCTCAAACACCTCATTTTCCACCACCTTCACCGGAACCACCGTACCAAACGACAACGTATCCGATTCGGCCTTATGCAGACTCACCGTCTCGCCCACCGACGTGCGGTAGCGCAGGCTGTACGAAAGGCATTCTTCTATGAAATAATGAATGGGCTGGGCACTGTACACCGTCATCGTGTCATTGTGCACCGAAAAAGCCATCGGAGCATTAATCTGGCTGGCATAATAAATGCTGTCGCCTTGAATCTTGAATAAAGGTGCCTCCGTGTTGTCATCCAGCCAGATACCTTGCAGCCGTTGTATGACTTCCTGATTTTCATTCTGCTTTTCTGCTCCGTGCTGCTGGGGAGACAGACATCCTGCCAGCATTCCTAATCCCCCAAAGAGCATTCCCAAGCCCATTTTTTTCATGCGTAAATGAATTTCTACATTTTCTTTCGCAAAAATACAACAAATTTGTTTTTCCTCCGAAAAATGCCTGTTGAAAGATACCCCACATAAGAGAAAAATGTATTATTTTTGCAATATGATTGAATTGGCAAAACATATAGAAGTATTATTGCTGGAGAATGATTGTGTCATCGTTCCCGGCTTGGGAGGATTCATTGCCCACAAACGGCAGGCCGCATATTCCATCCAAAAAGGAGAATTCATGCCGCCCCTCCGCACCATTGGATTCAATCCGCAACTGATAATGAACGATGGGCTGCTGGTACAGTCGTACATGCAGGCTTTTAATACCGACTTCCCCGATGCAACCCGCCGGATTGAAAAGACAGTGGCTGAAATGAAAGACCAATTGTACCAGCAAGGTCAGGTCACACTGCACAACGTGGGTACAATCTACTATAACATGAACGGCGGTTATGCCTTTGAACCGGCAGCTGCATCTTTCTTCACCCCAAGTCTGTACGGACTGGAAAGTTTCACGCTTCCGCAGTTGCAGACATTGCCCGTTTCTTCTCCGAAGCCGTTGGTTCCGGAAATACAGGCAGAAACAAGCAAACCGAAGAAACATTTCTCCTTGCGTCATTTTACGCGCAATGTAGTGGCCATAGCCGCAGCCGTATGTCTGTTCTTTGTGCTCTCCGTTCCGGTGGAAAACACGTACATGGACGATGCGAACTACGCTTCTTTAGGTTCTATCAGCATGTTTGATGCCATCCGCAACCAGTCGGTGGCCACCAGCATACAAACGGCTCCCCAAACAGCAGTTGCACAAAAGGCTGTAAAGAAACAGACGGGCGAAAAGCGTATCCGTAACAACGTGAACACACTGAAACCGGTAGTCGTGAAGACAGAGAAGATTGCGGCCGCGCCTGCTGCAAAAACAGCCGTAACCAAAACGGCTACCACAAAAACCGAGGCAAAAACGGCTCAAAAGCCACAAACCGCTTCCGCGCAACCTGCTGCAAGCAAGAAAACGGCCTACATCATCGTAGCCAGTCTGCCTACATCGAACGATGCCCAACGTGAACTGAAAAAATTCCAGCAGAAAGGATACAAGAATTGCCAGGTGCTTGAATCGAACGGACGCTTCCGCATCGCCCTGGAAAGTTATGCCACTTCAGGCGAAGCTTACCAGAAAGTGCAGACGTTGCGTAAGCAGGAAGAATTCAAGAGTGCCTGGGTATTCACTTCAAAATAAATACGCCCTTTAAAACAGAATGAAAAGAGTAAGATGCCCCAAATGTGACAACTTCATCCAGTTTGATGAAACCAAGTATGGAGAAGGACAGTCACTCGTTTTTATCTGTGACAACTGCAAGAAGCAGTTCAGCATCCGTATCGGAAAATCGAAACTGAATGCCGCCAACCGTAAGGAAGAAGTAATCGACGAGAAAGAAGGCATACAGGATTTCGGCAACATACTGGCAGTGGAAAATGTATTTGCCTACAAGCAGGTGCTTCCGCTTCACGAGGGGGATAACCTCATCGGCCGCCGATGCAAAGGCAACGACATCGACATCCCTATCGAAAGCAATGACCCGAGCCTGGACCGCCGGCATTGCTACATCAATGTCAAGAAGAACAAGCAGGGAAAAATCATTTATACCCTGCGCGATAACGACAGCATCACAGGAACTTTCCTGATGAATGAAATTTTAGGACCGAAAGACCGGATTCGGATTGAAGACGGAGCCGTTATCACTTTAGGCGCTACCACCTTAATTCTAAGAGCTGCCGAAAGCCAAGCAGAAGAATAACCGTACATTGACTTAACAATTTTAGGATAACTAATAACTAACAAACCTTTTTATTTCGATTATGGCTTTTACAAACAACGTAATGATTGTCCGGCATAAATTGCTGGAAAACCTGGTTGCTTTATGGAAAGAAAATCAATTAGTAGAAAAAATTGACCGTATTCCTTTAGAAATCAGTCCTCGCCGCTCACAGCCGGTAGGACGCTGCTGTATCCACAAGGAACGCGCCGTTACTAAATATAAGTTGCTCCCGCTATTGGGTTGGGATATGACTGATGAAACGGACGAACTGACTCCGCTTTCTGAATATGCCCGCAAGACACTGGAACGCAAGGAAAGAATCAAGGAAAACATTCTCTGTGTCATCGACGAAGCATGTTCTTCCTGTGTACAGGTGAACTATGAAGTAAGTAACCTTTGCCGGGGGTGTGTGGCCAGAAGCTGCTACATGAACTGCCCGAAGGGAGCCGTACACTTTAACAAGAAGACTGGTCAGGCACAGATTGACCACGACAAGTGCATCAGCTGTGGTATCTGCCACAAGAGCTGTCCGTATCACGCCATCGTTTACATTCCGGTGCCTTGTGAGGAAGCTTGTCCGGTGAAAGCCATCAGCAAGGACGAGCACTACATCGAACACATCGATGAAAGCAAGTGTATCTATTGTGGAAAATGTCTGAATGCCTGTCCGTTTGGAGCCATCTTCGAGATTTCTCAGGTATTCGACGTGCTGGAAGCTATCCGCAAGGGAGAACAGGTGATTGCCATTCCGGCTCCGTCCGTATTGGGACAGTTCAAGGCTACCATCGAACAAGTGTACGGAGCATTGAAAGAAATTGGTTTTGCCGATGTAATTGAAGTGGCCGAAGGTGCCATGCACACTACCAGCAACGAAGCACACGAACTGCTGGAGAAGCTGGAAGAAGGACAGAAGTTCATGACGACTTCCTGCTGTCCGTCGTACATCGAACTGGTGAACAAGCATATCCCTGACATGAAGCCTTACGTATCAAGCACAGGCTCTCCGATGTATTATGCGGCTCGCATTGCTAAAAAGAAATACCCGAATGCCAAAGTGGTCTTCATCGGCCCGTGTATCGCCAAAAGAAAAGAAGCACAGCGTGACGAATGCGTAGACTACGTGCTGACTTTCGAAGAACTTCACCCGATGTTCCGCGGCTTGGGCATCGAACTGGAACAGGCCAACCCGTACAAAGTGGCATACGAATCTGTATGTGAAGCACACGGATTTGCACAGGCAGGCGGTGTAGCCGGAGCAGTGAAAGCTTACTTGGGCCCGAAAGCCAACGGCATCAAGATTATGCAGTTCTCAGACTTCACGAAGAAGAACATCGGTGTGCTTCGCGCTTACGCCAAGACCGGAAAAGTGGATGCACAGTTCATCGAAATGATGGCTTGCGAAGGTGGATGTGTTACCGGCCCGAGCGCACACAACGATCCTGTAGCCGGAAAACGCCAGTTGAACCAAGACTTGCTGAAACGTACCTTGAAGTACGAAAACAATAATCAGGAATAAACCCATGAGGGAACTTATTGAACGCCTTTACCGGGAGCAGACACTGGCTCCCGGTGAATTGCGTACCCTTCTGCTGGAGTGCCGGGGGGAAGACCTCGACTTTCTCATGCAAAAGGCACGTGCGGTAGCACAAAGCCATTTCGGAAACAAAATTTATATCCGTGGACTCATTGAAATAGGGAACTGCTGTCACAATGATTGTTTCTACTGCGGCATCCGAAAAAGCAACCGCCATCTGAAGCGGTATCGGCTGGATGCGGAAACCATTCTGACTTGTTGCCGACATGGATATGAGTTGGGATTCCGTACCTTCGTCCTGCAAGGAGGAGAAGACAACTACATGAACGATGACAGGGTAACGGAAGTGGTTACTGCGATACGAACCGAATTCCCCGATGTAGCTATCACCCTTTCACTTGGTGAACGTCCTACACTTTCTTACGAGCGTTTTTTTCAGGCAGGTGCTAATCGCTATCTGTTGCGCCACGAAACGCACAACGAAGCACATTACCGCCGCTTGCATCCTGAAAGCATGTCGCTGTCCAACCGCCTGCGTTGTCTGAACGATTTGAAACGCATCGGATTCCAGACGGGAACCGGCATTATGGTGGGAAGTCCGGGACAAACCGTCGACCACCTGGTGGAGGACATCCTTTTCATAGAACAATTCCGTCCCCAGATGATTGGTATCGGTCCTTTCCTGCCTCATCATGACACTCCCTTTGCTTCCTGCCCACCTGGCAGTCTCACGCAGACACTCACGCTGCTTTCCATCTTCCGGCTGATGCATCCGCAGGCATTGATTCCCTCTACCACCGCCCTGGCAAGCCTTACACCCGACGGACGGGAGAAAGGCATACTGGCAGGTGCCAATGTAGTGATGCCCAACCTCTCGCCGGTGGAACAGCGAAAGAATTATGCCTTGTATGACAATAAAGCATCCATGGGTTCAGAAGCTGCCGAAGGACTGCGTCTGCTGGCACAACGGCTGGCAGCCATCGGTTACGAAATAGATAAAAGCCGAGGTGATTATCCCGGCAAGACGTTATAAATTACATTACAGCTATGTACAAGATTGATTCTCAAAAGGCAGAAGAATTTATCTGCCACGAAGAAATTCTCGATACCCTGGAATATGCCCAAAGCAAAAGCCAGGACAAGGAACTGATACGTTCCATCCTTGATAAGGCACGTCTGTGCAAGGGACTCTCCCACCGCGAGGCTGCCGTACTGCTGGAATGCAACGACCCGGAACTGGTGGAAGAAATCTACCGTCTGGCCCGTGAAGTCAAGCAGAAATTCTACGGCAACCGCATCGTAATGTTTGCCCCACTCTATTTGTCAAACTACTGCGTAAACAGTTGCACCTATTGTCCTTACCACGTTAAGAACAAGACCATTGCCCGCAAGAAACTGACACAGGAAGACATCCGCCGCGAGGTCATCGCCCTGCAGGACATGGGGCACAAGCGTCTGGCACTGGAAGCTGGAGAAGACCCGATTCACAACCCCATTGAATACATTCTGGAGTCGATAAAGACTATCTATAGTATCAAGCACAAAAATGGAGCTATCCGTAGGGTAAATGTGAACATTGCCGCGACTACGGTGGAGAATTACCGCCGCCTGCACGAAGCCGGTATCGGTACCTACATTCTGTTCCAGGAAACGTATCACAAGGAGAATTACGAAAAGCTTCACCCCAGAGGTCCGAAGAGCAACTATGCCTACCATACGGAGGCTATGGACCGCGCCATGCAAGGAGGAATCGATGATGTGGGTATCGGTGTATTGTTCGGCCTGAACACCTACCGTTATGACTTCGTGGGACTGCTGATGCACGCCGAACACCTGGAAGCGACTTACGGTGTAGGCCCGCACACCATCAGTGTGCCCCGTATCTGCTCTGCCGATGACATTGACGCTTCTACCTTCGAGAACGCTATCTCCGACGAGATATTCCAGAAAATTGTAGCCGTCATCCGTATCAGCGTGCCTTATACGGGTATGATTATTTCCACACGTGAATCGCAACGTTCACGCGAGAAAGTACTTGCCCTCGGCGTATCACAAATCAGCGGAGGTTCCCGCACTAGTGTGGGAGGCTATGCCACCGAAGAACTGCCGGAAGAAAACTCTGCTCAGTTTGATGTGAGCGACCACCGCAGCCTGGATGAGATCGTGGCCTGGCTGCTGAAACTGGGCTACATCCCCAGCTTCTGTACGGCCTGCTACCGTGAAGGACGTACGGGCGACCGTTTCATGTCGCTGGTCAAAACGGGACAGATAGCCAATTGCTGTGCCCCCAATGCCCTGATGACACTTCAGGAATACCTCTGCGACTACGCTTCGCCCGAAACACGCCAACTGGCTGAAGACATGATTCGCAAGCAGATGGAAGAGATTCCCAATTTCGCCATCCGCAAAAGAGCCTTGGAAAATCTGGAACGGATTGCCGAAGGAAAGCGCGACTTCCGTTTCTAATGTGTGAACTTAAAGCCTCATTAAACGTATGAACAATACTCCCCGTGCCAACCGGCTGCACATCGGTCTGTTTGGCAAAAGAAATGCCGGTAAGTCATCACTGATTAATGCTTTAACACATCAGGACACAGCCCTCGTGTCGGATATTCCCGGCACGACTACCGACCCGGTCTTTAAAGCCATGGAAATCCATGGTCTCGGTCCCTGCGTATTCATTGATACGGCCGGTTTCGATGACGAAGGCGAGCTGGGCGAACTCCGCATCCGACAGACACAGCGTGCGCTGGAGAAGACAGACATCGCCCTGATGGTCTGTACCGATGAACACCTGGACGAAGAGTTGCACTGGCAGCGCTTGTTGAAGGAAAAGAATGTGCCTGTTATCTGGATACTGAACAAATGTGACCTATTGTCCGATGCCGAACAGACCATGCGCCGCATCGAGCAACAATGCGGACAGGTTCCTCTGTTGGTGAGCACCCTCACCGGAAAAGGTCTGGACGACATTCTGCGCAGCCTGCGGAACAAATTGCCGGATGAAACTATGACACAAGGCATCGTAGGCCGGCTGGTGAAAGAAAACGACACCGTCATGCTGGTTATGCCACAGGATATCCAGGCCCCCAAAGGCCGCCTTATCCTGCCTCAGGTACAAACCATCCGCGAACTGCTGGACCGCAAATGCCTGGTGATGAGCTGTACCACCGACAAGATAGATGCCATGCTGGCCGCATTGGCCCGTCCGCCGAAGCTGATTATCACCGACTCACAGGTGTTCCGCACGGTCTATGAAAAGAAGCCTGCCGAAAGCCGGCTTACCTCCTTCTCCGTCCTCTTTGCACAGTACAAAGGCGACATCGACTACTACATGGAAGGAGCCAACGCCATTGCCCGACTGACACCGGAATCACGGGTACTGATTGCCGAAGCATGTACGCATGCCCCACTGGCAGAAGATATCGGACGAGTGAAAATTCCGAACATGCTCCGCAAGCGTATCGGCGAAGGCCTGCGAATCGACATAGTGTCAGGCACGGACTTCCCGGAAGACCTGACTCCGTACGACTTGATTATCCATTGCGGGGCCTGCATGTTCAACCGCAAGTATGTACTGAACCGCATCGACCGGGCTCGCACCCAGCAGGTTCCCATGACCAACTACGGAGTGACCATTGCCTATCTGGCGGGAATCTTGGATAAAATTGATTACTGATTTATGAAATGTGGCGCATACTTTCCTGCATGCGCCACACCGTTATCCATTCTTTCTAATATCAAACTATCAACATACGATTTCCCGTTCAATGTCCTCAAAGCGAGGGAACAGCAGATTGTTTTCCAGGTGGATATGCTCAAACAGGGCATCCACAAACGCTTCCAGTTCCTGCATCAGCAGACGGTAGCTAGCACAACCGTCCTGAGGTACGGAGAAATGATTCGTCAACTGAATAATGTGCAGGTAACGGTTTCCTTCTCCCTCGTGCTCCATCTTCATCACCCGGATAGGATTCGCTATCGTACCGCAATGCATCGGGGCCATACGCTGTCCCTGTTCCTTTGCAGTGTACAATTCATAGAGATATGGAAACAGCACATTCTCTTCTTTTTGAAGATGCATTTCCAAGTCCTCCAATGATTCACTAATCAAGGTTTTCAACTCATGCAGTTCCGGATGCGCTTCACCGTGTACTCGTTCCACCTTCTCCAGCAACGCCAGCAGTTCCGGTCCACGGGTACGAATTCCCCGATGATGTATCTTCAAGATGTAATCCATCAGCAAGTCCAGCGGCCACGAAGCAAATGGAATCCGTCCGTTACCAGCTTCATCCTGATGGAGCAATGCCTGTTCCACTTCTTCTACAGCCAGTCCCAAATCTGCACAGGCCTTTCCCAGCGTCACTTCGCCATGACAGCAGAAATCAATGCCATATTTCTTGAACACACTTGCCGCTGCAAAATCATCGGCCACAATTTGTCCCACACCCGTATACTTCCAGTCTATTGTCTTCATATTTAATTCGTTTTATTGATTACGGGTGCAAAGATAGGCCCTCGGGCAGAGAAACTTTGTCACATACGTGACACCGATCTATAATGAAAGTTAAACCTGCTTCTGCGAAAAAGAAGCGCACACCGTTTGCAGAAAAACACTAACTTTGCAGGCACGTAAAAAACATTTGCACATGGAAACAAAAGAAATACCTATACTTCTGCTTACCGGATACCTGGGAAGCGGAAAAACAACCCTGCTCAATTACCTGCTGAGCAACCGCGAAGGCATCAAGTTTGCCGTCATCGTAAACGACATCGGTGAAATCAACATCGATGCGGAACTGATACAGAAAGGCGGTATCGTAGGCCAAAAAGAAGAGAGTCTGGTGGCTTTGCAGAACGGTTGCATCTGTTGTACCCTCCGTACCGACCTTATCGAACAGATATTCGAGCTGATGAAAATGCAGCGCTTCGACTACATCGTCATCGAAGCCAGCGGTGTCTGTGAACCGGAACCGATTGCCCAGACCATCTGTTCCATTCCTCAGTTGGGCGGTGCCTACACCAAGTACGGAACCTGCCGCCTTGACAACATCGTGACCGTGGTCGATGCCCTCCGCCTGCAAAGCGAATTCGACGGTGGCAACGAACTTACCCGAAAGGATTTGGAAGAGGAAGACATTGCCAACCTGCTCATCCAGCAGATTGAGTTCTGTACCACCGTGCTACTGAACAAGGTATCGGAAGTCACTCCCGAAGAACGGGAGCGCATCAAAAGCATCATCCGTACCCTACAGCCCCGTGCGGAAATCATTGAATGCGACTATGCCAAGGTAGACCTCGACAAGATTGTAGGTACCCGCCGATTCGACTATGCACGAGTGGCCACTTCTGCCGGATGGATTCGGGAGATAGAACGCCCCGTATCCGAAGAAGAAGCGCATCCTCACCATGAAGCACATGCACATGAGCATCATGAGGAACACGAGCATCACCACAAGGAAGAACACGAGCATGCACACGCTCATGAACACTCACACGAAGGCTGCCACCATCATCACCACCATGAAGAAGGTGAGACGGAGGAATACGGCATCAGCAGTTTCGTGTATTATCGCCGTCCTGCCTTCGACATCCATAAGTTCGACCGCTTTGTGATGACGAAATGGCCTCGCAACGTGATTCGTGCGAAGGGAGTATGCTACTTCGCCCACAACCGCGACATGTCGTTCCTGTTCGAACAGGCCGGACGGCAGAAACAGATTTCAGAAGCCGGACTCTGGTATGCCACCCAGCCGGAAGAAGAAATCGTGGAACTGATGAAGCGCGAACCCGGCCTGCTGAGAGACTGGGATGAACATTATGGCGACCGTATGCAGAAGATTGTCTTCATCGGTCAGCGCCTTGACAAGGAACAGCTCATCAAAGACCTGGATGCCTGTCTGGAATAAATCCGACGGCCATAAAAATAATGATGCCTTCCCGAGTCCATTCATTCCGTGACTCAGGAAGGCATCATGCTTTTATCCGCCCCAAATACCGAAAACCTTATTCCACCTCCCTGATATACTCTTTCACCGCATCATCGGCCGATTGCAAACTTGTCTGCCGTAGCACCACCTGCCCCGCCTTTTTATTCTCCGGCAAACTGATGTCCGAAAGATTTACATCGCTTACCCTGTCGAACACAAAAGCCGGACGGAAATCATCTTCCTGCAAACGCAACTTGACATTGTGCATCTGGATACCTTTCACATGGCGCACATAGAATCCCCATGAAGGCAATTCCTCGAACATGGTAAATTCCGGGTATCCTTTTTCATTTTCCGGCACGTCTTTCAAGCGGCTCACCGACATATAAGCCATTCCACGCGTAGCACGTCCCGGATACACAATCTCTATATTCTCCAACTTCACGTTTTCAATATCATGCCCCGGAATGCCTGAGATGGAACTCGGGAAGGGATTATGAAAGAACGTCACCGCTGGTCCGCGCAAGTCATAGTTGATGTCCGGACGACCGAAAGGCACTTCCACATACACATCCTTAATCGTTACATTCCGCAAATACCCCGGTTGCTCACCCGAACGGTGACCCAGACGGATAAAGATGGCATTTCCCGTGTTGACCGCATACACGTTGGATACCTGCACATTTTCAATCTCCGCCCCGTCGACCGACTCAATGGCTATGGCCGAACGAAAAGTATCTTTAATCCGAATATTGTCGATGGTCACATTCTTGAATCCACCCAACGATTCCGTACCAAACTTAATGGCACTGGCACTGCTGATGATGTGGCAGTTGGAAATGGATACCCGGTCGTTCCATGCTCCCCGGTTATGCGACTTCAGGCAAATACCATCGTCTGCCGAGTTAATAAAGCAGTTGGAGATACGCACATCCTTACAATCGCTGATGTCAATCCCGTCATTGTTCCAGTACGCCCGGTTTTCCACATGCAGACTATCAATCGTCAGGTCGGCACACAGAGAAAAAGAAAGCCCCCATGCCGCACCGCTCCGGAAATTAGTCTTCCGAAACTCCACCTTCCGGCAATTACGCATAAAAAGCAACTTTGGACGTGTGTTCGGTCGTTTGCGATACGTATTATAGTGCTTGTCCACCAGTTCTCCCGTATGATGCAAGCTGTCAATCGTCAGAGCCAGTTCCCTACCCTGTCCGTCTATACATCCTTCTCCCATAATGCCGATATTCTCTGCCCCTTCCGCATAAATCAGCGCCTGGTCAAAATGGTCATTGTTGACTTTCAGTTCCTTTTCGGTACTGAAGCCCGGATAATCATAAGGACTCGTACTTCCTAATAGCACCGCTTCCTTTTCCAGGTAAAGTGTCACATTCGATTTCAGTTGCAAACTGCCGGTCAAGTAGCGTCCGGCAGGGAAGTACAGCTGCCCGCCCCCTTTTGCATGAAGTGCGTCAATGGCCGATTGCAAAGACTGCGTATTCAATGTTTTTCCGTCACCGACGGCTCCCTGCTGAAGCACGTTGTAATCTGTGGCGACTATCGTACCTGCGCATAAAAACAAACCACATAAAATGAAGATAAATTGTTTTTTCATGGTATATTTAGTTATCTTTGATACTTCAAACATTAGTAATCACTATATACTATTACTGTCTCTTATACACATCTGACGCTGCCGACGACTAGTCGAGTGTAGA
>ERZ1027150.539-NODE-539-length-32700-cov-13.762690_pt1 | contig 32700 bp, 26 predicted proteins | sample MGYA00519276_ERZ1027150 | MGnify/ENA primary metagenome ERZ1027150 (study PRJEB26926, sample SAMN06164860) | human gut metagenome | biome: ENVO:00009003; feature: ENVO:2100002; material: ENVO:00002003 | host: Homo sapiens | place: USA | collected 2012 ... | reverse complement strand
TACACTCGACTAGTCGTCGGCAGCGTCAGATGTGTATAAGAGACAGATTATATATCTATTCAAACAAATACAAACATGATTAATATCCCTATTGTTTTCTGCTTTGATAAAAATATGGTTATTCCAGCAGGAGTTTGTATTACTTCACTTCTTCTGAATAAACATTCAGAAACATTTTATGATTTCATTATTCTTTACAACGAACAAGATCTCACAACTGAATACAGAAATAAATTATTAATATTACAAGACAAATATCCTAATCAATGCAGAATTTCTTTCTTTAGTATTGGAAATGCATTTCAAGGGGCATATGAAATAAGAAACATTACCATCAGTACTTATTACAGATTATTGATACCCGAATTAATGCCTCAAATTAATAGCTTAAATCAAACAAATTATCAGACTATACTTTATTTGGATGTAGATACAATAATAGAATGTGATTTATCTCAAATCTTTCTTTCATGCCAAGCAAAAACAGAGACTTGTTTATTTGGGGTTTGCGAATCTCCAACATATCATCAGGGAATAAATCTTTCCTACTGGAGAGAAATAGGCTGCAATCCTGAATCTTACATCAATGCAGGGGTACTTATCATGAACATTGAAGCATTACAAAAATACAACTTTACCTCTCTATGCTTGCAACATAAAAATAAAAAATATACATACCAAGACCAAGATATTATAAATATCGTATGTAAAGATAAAATTTCTTTCTTACCTCTTAAATACAATTATACATCTGTGTTATATACTCTCGCTTTACATAGTAAAGAATTTCAAAAATCAAAAGCTGAAGAGATTGACAATGCAGACAATGGCATCATACATTATACCGGAAATAAACCTTGGAATAGCTTTTGCCTAAGAAATGAATATTGGTGGTATTATTATAAACATTCTATATTTAAAGACGAACAATTTTATAGCAACTATCATCAATCTATTCCAAACCAAATTTTATCAGACAGTTCATATAAAAGAATAAAAAAAATATTCTTTAAGAAATTAATATCAAAATATTTCCATAAAAACTAACTAATACAGACTTTACAATGTCAAATTTCAATTGTACACTCAGTATTATAGTTCCAAACTATAATTATGCACATTATTTAGATGAACGCCTGCAATCAATCCTAAATCAGACCTTTCAGGATTTCGAACTGATACTTTTAGATGATGCTTCTACTGATAATAGCGCAGAGGTTTTGAATAAATACAAAACTCACCCCAAAGTTTCACAGATAATTATAAATGAGAAAAATAGTGGAAGTCCTTTTAAACAATGGATGAAAGGAATCTCTTTAGCAAAAGGAAAGTGGATATGGATTGCAGAAGCAGATGATTCAGCCGAACTCAATTTCCTTGAAACTTGCATGCAACACGTAAATGAAGAAAATTTGTCTTTTGTATATACTGGGACTAAATGCATGAATGACAAAAGTGAATATATAGAAGGTGATTTTAATTTATGGAATGGTAGAGAAAAAGATGGTTATGCCACATTCTCAGGAAAAGATTTTGCAAGTCATAATTTATACTGGAGAAATACCGTAATAAATGCCAGTGCAGCTATTTTTTCCAAAGAAAAAGCATTGCATTTACAACATGAAGACTTCTTAAAAATGAGAAACTGTGGCGACTGGCTATTTTGGTTTCGTATGGCTTTGCAGGGTAATGTCACAGAAATTTATGAAAACCTAAATATATATAGATTTCACCAGTCACAAACAAGAAAGGGAATGGAAAGTGGTCTAATATGGGAAGAAGCTTTCTCTGCCAGTCTATATATGGAAGCTTATTTTCCAGAATTCAGTAATTATAAGAAAAAGTTGCATCACGCATGCATCTACAGAATAGTACGTAAAATGAAAGATCGTACTATAAAAAAGAATTTGAGAAATTTATATAAACAAGCATTTCATTCAAGCCCTGTTCTTGATTACTATTTTTTAAAACTTAACCTACATCTAAGTTTTATCCCTTGGATTATGACTGCAGAAAAAGAGCGCTTAAGGAAGGAATAAAATCCCTTCCTTAAGCACTCTTATGAAAAAATTTTAGCTTTAAAAGGTCTTATACAAAATCTCATAAAATGTCTCTTTTTCTCCCGAAAACTATTTTCAGGCTTACATACTGTAATTTTATAAGTATAATAAATACTATGCCGGGGGAAATAAATATGTTTTATTTTTCCTTTATAAAAATAAGAAAAAAATTGAAATATATTGATTTTTTGCAATACACGATAATACCTTAATCCATCTTCATAAATTCCTAATTTATCAAAAGTTGATAGTTTGAGTTTACAGCGCATATCTAAAAACATCTGTAAAAACATGCTCCCCCATACAGACATTGCTTTCGAATAATCTGACAAACAATAAGAGTCTGCCAGCCACAAAAAGTGGCGAAAGGTTTTTACATTATTCTCTACAACCTCTTGAGATGGCATAAATTTTCTCTCTTTAAAATCCACTACCACCTTTCCATTCATATCATAATGATATCCTTTAGTAGAAGCATAGAAAGAAGCTGAATAATACTGTTCTAATAAAGTAACAATAGAAGGTTTATACAAATTATCTCCATAAAAACTATAATAACGACCATATCGAGCAGGAAGACAGTCGGAAGCACATCCCAAATAAAAAGTAAAACTTTGTTGTAATCCTTCCCTCTCCAATATGCGGTTAATCATCAGTCTTGAAGTACCAACCCAACCCACATCAACTAATGCCTGCTTCTCGTTATCCAGCATTCCTTCTTGTTTAAAATAATCCAACAGAATCTTTCTTTCCTCACAAGCTTTTCTTAAAATTTTATCCTTTATTTCCGGAGATTGTAAAACTTGAAAAAATAAATCTTCTTCTTCTGGTGTTGATATCTGAGAAAATGTTATTTGCCGAGTAAAGGCCTCTCCAAAATCCTCCTTATTAATCCGAAGATTTTTTAGAATATCAGCAACTTTCACATTATAACGATAAAAAGGAGAGATACCTTTGTTTTCATACAGCTCTTCACGGCTCAAAGTATAAATACTGGGCAAAAAGAGAGAATAGCGCGATACAAACAAATAATGTAACTCTACATCTAAATAATCTTTATGTAACGCTTCTGCCGCTTGTTGTAAAATATAGCTATCTCGAGACAAAAAATAGAGTTTCTTTATACCTGCTTCTTTTGCTTTTTGCAAAATAAACATCACATAGGGCAAATACAATGAAACTATTAAGTCTGCTGCATTCTCAATATCATCACTCTTACCGGCTAAAGAAAGACGAGTCGCTCGCTGTAATCCAATTAGGACAGACAAATCCATATAAAAAGGCAACAGCACTGAAGAGGCCAATACAGATTTCTCCAAATCTGTATACTCTGTTTTTATTAAAGTGGCTTTTATCCCTTTTTTCAAAGCTTTTCTATAGTCACTCTGTAAATTATCACCATAATGCTCCCAAACGGTAATATCTTCATAATGATTACGTACAATATCGTATAAATTTCCATTGCTCTTTGTTCCATTCATTTCACATGAAACAAAAACCCGATCAGTAGGAAGAGCACATCCCTCAGCTATAAGTTTATCTTTTAAATATTTACTTGGAAGATACATATCAGAGATAAAACAAATAACATAGCCCTCATTCCGTCTTTTTGCTATCAATTGTTTTATCTCATACACAGGTATTAAGTTAATCAATTCAATATTTATTTCCTCTTCCATCAATTTGTCAATATTCCATTCAGGAAAAGACAGTGAATCAAACTCCTGATAAATCTGAGCCAAATTCAAATTTGAATGACAGAAACGAAACATAGCTTTCTTTTCAGCCTCTCTTCTCCACAAGAAAAAAGAATTCTGCAAAACAGGATTTTCCGGATATAAATACTTAGATAAAAGATAGAAGATATTCTCCGGTACTCCACATTTACGAATCAATGTCGTATCAAATATATCAAATGAAGCAAGTTTCATAATCCATTCTATTTAATATTGTTTATAAACTCATTTTTAAAGTCTATCTCTCTTCAGAGTTATTATCCACGGGCATACCCATCTTAAATATTTATTCATACGGAAAAGTCTCAAATCTGAGGCTTTTCCTCCTAATTTTTCATAAAGATATTGGCTAAGTTCTGCCTGCTTCTCTACATTTCGTACTTTCTTTATTTTCCGATAAAGTTGTCCATAAGCCAGTCTTCGCTTGTAAGTACTCATATCAGGGAAAGTCTGTTCCATTAATACATAGGTATCAATATCCTCTTTTATCCGCTTCCCTGAATTAATACCTTCCACACTTACCTTTGACGTATGTTGACGGAAATAATTCAACTCTTTATATACCTCAACCATATTTCCTTGTAGCAGCATCTGGAACCAAAACACCCAATCTCCACTATAACGCATATTCAAAAAAACAGAATCATACAAATTCACTGCATAAGAACGACGGAATAATACACCACTGGCATTGATAATACAATTATTCCAATACATATTATGTGCTGCATAGGCTTTTCCAGAAAAAAAACAAGCCGATGTATTTGGTTTCTTACCCGTCCAATAGTCTGCATGCTCCTGCAACACACCTCCATTTTCATCAATAAAGCGGGAAGCAGCCATACATACTGCTACATTAGAATATTGGCTAACTTGCTTTACACATGTTTCCAAAAAATCAAGTTCACACAAATCGTCTGCTTCTGCAATCCATACCCACTCTCCTTTTGCCAACAAAATTCCTTTCATCCATTGGCGGAAAGGACTCCCGGTATTCTTTTCATTCACTACTATATGTGATACATGAAAATCATTTCTGTATTTATCCAAAACCTCTGCACTGTTGTCTGTAGAGGCATCATCCAATAGTATCAACTCAAAATCCTGAAAAGATTGATTGAGAATAGACCGAAGACGTGCATCCAAATAACGTGCATAGTTATAATTAGGAACAATTACGCTGACGGTCGGATTTGCTTTATCCATAAAATCTTAATGTAAAGACCAAATTTACAAACTTAAATATTTACTTCGCTTAAAGCCCAAAGTATAGGGAAGCAGATGTATAAACCGATGAAAACGAGGACCAAAATCGTTCAATACATGCTCACCTTTCCACGGAGTTAAATCTTGATATTCAAAATATAAATGTCTCAATGGATGCATACAATGGTACTGCCAAGGCTTACGTGAGGAATAATGCAAGATAGCGGGGTGAAGAATGGTTTCCTTATAAGGGGGTTGCCAGTCAGCACTCTTTCCTTTCGGTACACGATAAGCTCCTTCTTGTACATTCCATTTCATACCAACCAGTACTTTATGCTCATGAAGAAGTCCGTTTAGTAAATCCTGATCATTATATAATACACGATCGGGATTTTCACGGTAGTAGACCTTACATTGCTGCTCAATATTATGCATACGCCAATACTTCAAATTCAAGAGCAAAACTCCTCCATTAAAATAATTGTACGATAAATCATAACCTAAACGATTGCAATGAACCGGATTTACTTGAAAATCATCCGGAACTCCGGCCAATGCCTTACCTTCCAAATCTGTATTCCAAAATTCATCCAAAGGCTGTAATACCAATACATCACTATCCAAATACAATACTTTATCTACATCTTCAGGAAGTAATGAAGCTAACAAGCAGCGATAGAATACGACCATAGGCAAGCGTTGACCTTCCCAGCGGATGGTATAACCCTCCAATTTTTCCAAAGGAACTTCATAAAATGCAATTTTTGCACCATAAGAAGTTGCCAATTCAACCAGAATGTTACGGTCTTCCTCCAATAAATCATTTGCTATAACATGTATGGTTACCTCCGTAGGAGTATCATTTTTCAGAATAGAAACCATTGTTACAGCACAAAAACGTACAAACTTATGGTCGATAGTAAATGCAATATGTTTCATAGCCTTACCCTATTGATTTAACTTTTTAAAATAATCTGCCATCGTAGAGTCTTCGTGTATATAACCGTCTGCCTGCAGCCGGTCGAACACATTTGTACCTATCACTCTGTCATACTCTTCATTCAACTTGCCTTCCTTATACAGCGCATAAAAGTAACGCCAGTGTCGTCCACCGTGCTTACTGGGGTTCTGTTCCAACTGTTTTCCCCCGTTTATCATCTTTTCAAGGAATTGGCTACGTCCACGAATATTATAATGGTAAATATGTACATCACTTGTTCCTGTACGCTTAGGAAACATCGTCACTTTATGGTTACCCATTGAAATCTGGATATACCCTTTTGTACGATGCATCACTTTCGGAATCTGTCTGCCAAAAAGGGAATAAGGAGAAAGATTATATTTTTCAATGTCAGTTACTGTATCCACTACATATTTCCATTTATCAAATGATTTTCCTTCTTCTGGATACATATTCCGGATAGAACACTTCAATACATTACTTGAAGTACAAGCCAACTCATTCTTCAAACAACCAGAAGAAGTATACCAAAATTCATCAGCATCCGCATTGATTACCCAATCAGCATGAAAAACTGTCTTAGCCCGCCATACCATCCGGTCTACCCATTTTTTCTGCTGATAATTAGTAGCCGGCTCACGAATAACTTCCTTTACCCATCCTTTCTCTTGATACTTACGTAAAATTTCAGGAGTACGGTCTGTAGAATTATTATCGGTCACAATAAATCCATCAACCCCCATCTGTTTATGAAAAATAAGATTCTGCTCCAGCAGTTCTTCCTCATTTTTTACCAGTAACGTCATATACAGAGTAGGATGAAAAGGCTTGTTCCAATAAAACAGAATATCGCACAAACTATATGCGAACTTCTTTATCCACATAAAAAATACATTCATCATTTATTCAGTTTATCGATACTTTTACCCATTCTTTAGGATAAATATAAGGCATTTCTTCTTTCATAAACCAACGGGAAGGAACTATTACGGTCTTATCCTTTCTTGGGTTCAACCAAGCCCCCCACCAACTAAAGGTACTATTACAAATAATATGATTCCGGCAATAACTCATCAGCATCATATCTTGCCAACTGTCATTTCCTTTATTCCAATCAATGTAACATGCATTCTGTAATGACAGATTTTGCTTTACCCACTCTATATCATCAGAAAATACATAATAGGAAGGAGAGGAATCATACTTCTCCAATTCTGCAATTGCATTTTTATAGTAAGGTAGCTGACAGACACATCCGGCATTCTCCCAAAATTTAGGAAGTAAATAATCACCACGACGAATATGAATAGATACCGCATGCGAATCGGCAGCAATAATGTCTCTCATCTTACGGCTTTGCTCATTAAGCAAAGTCATATCAAAGGAAAAGGTTTTTCTTACTTCTTCTTCAATGCCGGCAAAAAAACGCTCCGATTGATAAAACCCTTTAAAATACACCAAAGGCCAAACATATTTTTTGGAAAAAGCTTCCATGGAGCCATTTTTCTGCTTCCGTTCATACACAACCTTGAAAAACAGAAATTCCAATACTTTTTTCCAAGTACGGTTCATACAAAACTCTACCTGAGGCAAAGCAAACACCCGGTTCATCTCGTATCCATGATGCACGTGATAGTGCATCATATCCGACAAGTCAATCCGTGTATTGGCAAAGCGCTGCTTCATTTTCAAATAAAAAGCATATATAAACATCTGGTTGCCTAAGCCACCTGTCATCTTTATCAGTCTCATATCTGGGCATTATTATACTTCAAAATCAGTTTCAAACACTCTTGGGCATCAAATCCCCTTGCTTTGGCATATTCGTCGGCAAGAATTTCAAACATTTCGGGAGTACCGGGCAATCGTTCGAAGTTACGACAACCTTCTTCTATTCCCACCTCACGGAAACGGATACGGTTCAAATCGATAATCTCTACCTCTACTCCTTTTTCCGTTTTACGGAACAGAATATTCCCACGTGAATAGTCTTTATGCAAATATCCTCGCTCGTGCAAAGCTGCTGTAGTACGGGCAATGGCACGCAAAATTTCTTCTTGTCCCGGATAATCACCACGCATCAGATGCACATACGAGTACGGACATTCAGACTTCAGACTAACGTAATAGCTTCGTGTAAAAAGCAAACCATTCCGCTCTGTATAATAGGCTACAGGAGCCGGACTTCCAATACCTTCTTTCCGCAACATATCGGCATATTCGAACGAACGCTGAGCTTTGGAAGACCGGAATAGTCCGTATGCAATCCGGTTAATAAGATTGGGCACACGAAATGATTTAATAACCACCGATGTACCATTCCAGTTCATTTCGCGCAATTCATTTCTTCCCTTATAAATCACAGTCCCTTTATCCTGACGGAACAATACCGGCAAAGCCTTTACATAATCTGTCAGTCCGGAATATTCCTTGCTCACTACTACTTTACGGGGATGGAACAGACGATAGATGCCATTGAATAATACTGACCAGGAACGATAATAATGCAACGGACCTCCCAGTTCTCTTTCAAAGAACTCTGGATGACGGATGTTCAATGCATCTATGACTTTCTTTTTTAAACTTCGGTCGGCAAATCTCTTAGAGCCTTTACGAACCCGGTAATAAACAGATAGACGTGGTAAAGTGACAACTTTACCTCCTCCTTTCAAAACTGCAATCCAGAAAGCCCAATCTTCTCTTGCTACAATATGCTCATCATAGCCATTCACTCTTTCCCAATCGGCTCTTCGATATAAAGCACAAATAGGAATCATATTTTTACGGGCCAATAATTTCAAAGAAAACGGAGGAAGTTTCCACTCTCCACTCTTTTCACCAAAAAATTCCGAACGAGGACAAACCACTTTTACATCAGCATCAGCCAGCATTACCCGCACTGCATCTGTTATAAAAGTATGGCTCATCTTATCGTCAGCATCGAAAGGTAGAATAAATTCTCCCCGAGACAGACGAACTGCATGATTACGGGCTGCACAGGCGCCTCCATTGGGCTGGGTATAAGACTTCACACGTGCATCTTTGGCAGCATATTCACAAGCCACCCGATAGGATGCATCTTTCGACCCGTCGTCCACTACCACCACCTCAAAATTGGGATAATCGGAAGCCAATATGGAGTCGAGTGTTTCAGAAAGAAAAAGCTCCATGTTGTACACAGGTACCACAACAGATACCAAAGGGGTTTTATCCATACGCCCGTCTAATTAAATTTTATCCAATCCTTTTGTGTATTTCAGCCAATAATATTTCAGCGGATTCTTATATTTCAACTGCTTCCACGGACGGCTTCCGTGCGGACGGTGCCATACGGGAAGAGTAGTAAACAAATAATTCCGGAATCCCTGTTTCAATGCTTCATGCGAAATGGTTACATCGTACCAGTTCTTGGAAGGATCCAGCTGACGGAAATCGAAAGCACGCAAAAACTCCGGAGTCAGCAGTGAGCAGCAGAAGCTGCAATGTTTCTTTTCTGCATATACCTTTCCTTCATTGCCTTTTGCATGAAGATAAGGATAATTAATGACCCCATTCTCATCCACAGTAACAGCAGCTGCAATGGCACAACCTTCACGTTCGGCAGCTCCATCGTACAAATCCTGAAGCGTATTCGGTTTGACTACTACATCCGATTCTACGATAAGCAATCCGGCATCGGCCGCAATAGCCTCCTGCTGAGAACGCTGCAAAACCAACAAATAATTGGGAGAAGGATGTGTAGTAATATCCGACAAGTTGACCAGACGGAAATTCAGTTCTTTCGATGCTTCTTCCAGGCGTCTGGTATTTTCTTCAGTACTGAAATCATTGTACACTGTATAAGTGAAAGGCACTCGGATATCTGAGTTGACAATTGCACGGATGGTTTCGAGCGTAAAGTCAATCGAATCTTTTACGGGGGTTATAATATGCAGACATTTCATATCGAAATAATTAAACAGATACGTGTTAAAGAAGTGCTACTTAAACACAACAACTTAGCACTTATTCTATGCAAAATTAATAAAAATTCAATGAATGTCAAATTTGAAGAAAGATTTCATTTTATCCGTTTATAATGTGAAAAAGGCTACCTTTGCAACACTAAACAAATACAACTCATGAAAGTAATCATCGACAATAAAATCCCTTACATAAAGGGAGTGATTGAACAGATGGCAGACGAGGTCATTTACTTGCCGGGGCAGGCATTTACTCCCGACATTGTACGAGATGCAGATGCACTGATTACACGCACCCGTACCTGCTGCAACCGTGAACTGCTGGAAGGTAGCAAAGTACAGTTCATAGGTACTGCTACCATCGGATTCGACCACATTGACACTGAATATTGCCGCGAGGCAGGAATTACATGGCGCAATTGTCCGGGATGCAATGCCGGTGCGGTAGAACAATATATTCACTCTGTGTTACTATTGCTTCAGAAGGAACAGAATGTAGATTTGTCGCACTCTTGTATAGGAATTGTAGGAGTAGGACATGTGGGTAGCAGAATCCAGCAACTGGCCGAACGGTTGGGTATGAGAGTATTGCTCAATGACCCCCCGCGTGCAGCACAGGGAGAAAAAGGTTTTGTGGACCTGCAGACAATAGCCCGAGAATGTGACATTATCACCCTGCATACTCCGCTGATAAGAGAGGGGAAATATCCTACCTTTCATCTGGCCGATGATGACTTTTTCCAAAGTTTACAGAAGCACCCCTACCTCATCAACACCTCACGAGGAGAAGTGGTCGAGACTACTTCCATTCTTCAGGCACTTGAAAACAAGCAAATTGCCGGAGCTGTCATTGATGTATGGGAAAACGAACCTCATATCAGTTTAGACTTGCTGCACCGTGTATTTATCGGTACTCCTCATATCGCCGGATATTCTGCCGATGGGAAAGCCAATGCCACTCGCATGGTACTGGATGCTTTCTGCCGCTTTTTCGGTATACAAAAGGAGTTCTGTATTTCTTTACCTCAACCGGAATATAATCTGCAAGATACCGATGAAGACATTCATCAGTTGCAGATGTACAATCCGCAACACGATTTCGAGACATTACTTGCACATCCGGAGAAGTTTGAACAGTTGCGTAGCGACTATCCTTTACGGAGAGAATAACGACTGCTCCAAAAGTATTCTTCCGTCTGGTTTATCCGGCTTCGGAAATATCAGATTTTCCATTGATATTCCATTTATCATTTTGTCATTTTGATATTTCCGAAGCTTAAAAACAGGGCTTTTCAGAGCCGAAGGAAACAGGACTGGATTTCAAGGCTGTTTTTTAAGGGTATATCAAATCACAAAGACAGCATTTCCTGTAAAATAAGAGCAAAAGAAGATACACAAACTGAAAGCACGCGCATAAGACTGAATAAAAGGCATAATTTCTATCGGAAAGACAATTCATTTCCAACAGAATAAAATGATAGTTTACCGATAAAAAAGCACAAATTTCTTCATCTTTTCACACTATTAGTCACACCACCGTACGCTATTAGTCACGTAAGCTACCGTTACAAGTCGCACAAGCCACCGATACCTGTATCGCAAGGCTTCAATACAAGCCTTACTCCTTGGTCTCACAACCCTTATTTTCCTGCTATAAAGCATATTTTAAGCCTTTTTTGAGGAGTTTTTAGCCCTTTTTGCATGTTAAAAAGAGCTAAATTTACAAAGTGTCAGTTAGCAAAAAAGAAGAAAAGCGCACATTTGGACACCAAATATGCGCTTTTCCTAACAATTGTATTTTTCGAAATAAGCCGGAAGACAGACTGTCTTTATCCGAAACAAATCCCCATACGACGGCCTTGCACCACCAAATCATTGTCTTCTGTAACCAGCTTCAATTTTCCGGCTACCTCTCCCAACGGCACGGAAGTAATCTCCGAACCATGTAAAGAAACCATCCGTCCGAACTGCCCACCGGCTATCAGTTCTGTGGCGTGTCCTCCCATCCGGGTAGCCAGATTGCGGTCGAATGCAGTAGGACTTCCTCCACGCTGTATATATCCCAGAACGGTTTCACGTGTTTCAAAACCAGTTTCATATTCTATCTCTTCAGCTATATACTGAGCTGCTTTTTTGCCATTTACTGTAGGTATTCCTTCCGCCACTACAACAATAGAATATGGCTTTCCTTTTTTCAGACGATTGATAATCGTATCGCCTATATTGTGAATATCAAAAGGAATTTCAGGCAACAAAATAATATCGCCTCCTCCGGCCATACCGGAATACAAGGCAATCCATCCTGCTTTATGCCCCATCACTTCAATGACCATCACCCGCTGATGTGCGCTGGCCGTAGAATGCAGACGGTCTATGGCATCGGTAGCAATCGATACAGCAGAATCGAAGCCAAAAGAAACATCCGTTCCCCATACGTCATTGTCGATGGTCTTGGGTATCGAAACCACATTGACCCCTGTAGCAGCCAACTTAGCAGCAGTTTTCTGAGTACCATTCCCTCCGATGCAAACAATACAATCCAACTGGTGCTTCTCGATTGTTTTCAACATCATAGCCGGCTTGTCTTCTGTCAGAGTATTAGTTTTCCGCTTAAAAGGCTTCTCCCGGGAAGTTCCTAAAATGGTACCCCCCATATTCAACAAACCAGTTAAAGAACCTTCTGTCAAAGGAATCACATCATCGTCTACCAGCCCTCTGAATCCGCTGTGGATACCGAAGACTTCCATCCCGTAATGATTCATTGCCGTTTTACAAACGCCGCGGATTGTCGCATTTATTCCCGGACAATCGCCTCCTGATGTCAAAATACCTATTCGCATGGTCGTATATGTTTATCAACGTAAAATTACAAGAAAAAAATATAGAATTGTAAATTCTCAAAAAAAAATAATGACACTATCTTTAATTAATAGAAATAACCTACCTTTGCGATTATGAATTTGTAAAACAGTAAAAAAATGGTTTCAACAAAGTTAATCGGAAAGTTGTTCACATCCAGACAGAAAGCCATCGACCTGTACGATACACAGGCAGAGGCTATCCAAGAACGCGTATTCCAGAAACTCATACAAAATGCAGCTCATACAGAGTGGGGAACCACTTATCAATATAACGCCATACGCTCTTACAGTGATTTCCAAAAAGTACCTATTCAGACTTATGAAGACATAAAAGGGTATGTAGACCGGATGCGTCATGGAGAAGCAGATGTACTGTGGAAAGGAAAGGTAGGATGGTATGCAAAATCTTCCGGTACCACCAACGATAAAAGCAAGTTTATTCCGGTAAGTAAAGACGGTCTGCAGAATATTCATTACAAAGGAGGACAGGATGCCGTAGCTCTGTATCTGAGAGAAAATCCCCAAAGCCGTTTTTTCTCTGGAAAAGGATTGATTTTAGGAGGCAGTCACAGCCCTAACTATAATGTAAAAGACAGCCTGGTAGGAGATTTGTCGGCCATTTTGATTCAAAATATCAATCCGCTGGTCAACTTTATTCGTGTACCAAGTAAGGAAATCGCTCTTTTAAGCGAGTTTGAAGAAAAGGTAGAACGAATTGCCGAAACAACGATTCACAAAAATGTGACCAACTTATCTGGTGTACCTTCGTGGATGCTGGCAGTAATTAAACGTATTCTCGAAAAGACGGGAGCACATACATTGGATGAGGTATGGCCCAATCTGGAAGTTTTCTTCCATGGAGGAGTGTGCTTTACACCTTATCGCGAGCAGTATAAGCAACTTATCCGAAGCAGCAAGATGCACTATATGGAAACGTATAATGCAAGCGAAGGCTTTTTCGGGCTGCAAAGCGACTTGTCCGACCCGGCCATGCTGCTGATGATTGACTATAATGTGTTCTATGAGTTTATCCCATTGGAAGAGATAGATAATCCGGCTCCTCATATCGTACCGCTCACGGGAGTAGAAGTTGGAAAGAACTACGCCATCGTGATCAGTACCTCTTGCGGGTTGTGGAGATACATTCTGGGAGATACCGTTAAGTTTACTCAGAAAGACCCTTACAAATTTATCATTACCGGACGTACCAAGCATTTTATCAATGCATTTGGAGAGGAGCTGATGGTGGACAACGCCGAGAAAGGTCTGGCACGTGCCTGTGCCGAAACAGGAGCACAGGTATTGGAGTACTCGGCAGCTCCCGTATTCATGGATGCAAATGCCAAATGTCGCCATCAATGGCTGATCGAATTCAGCAAGATGCCGGACTCACTCGAAAAATTCAGACACGTACTGGATCAGGCATTGCAGGAAATCAACTCCGATTATGAGGCAAAACGACATAAGGATATCACCTTACAGGAACTGGAACTTATCGTAGCCCGTCCGAATCTGTTCCACGACTGGCTGAAACAGAAAGGCAAACTGGGGGGACAGCATAAAGTTCCTCGCTTGAGCAACAATAGAGACCATATAGAAGAAATGTTAAAACTGAACGAATGAAACCTATACCCAAATATATAGCCATCCTATTGGTTATCATCGGATTTTATGCCTGTGCAAGTACAGGATCGCCCGATGGAGGCCCCTACGACGAAGATCCTCCTAAATTTGTGCGCGCTACTCCTGAACCTAACACAAAGAACAATACGCGTAAGAAAATTGCGATTGAGTTTAACGAATTCATCCAATTGGAAAAGGCTTCCGAAAAAGTGATTATCTCTCCTCCTCAAAATGAGGCACCGGAAGTAAAAACCAGCGGTAAAAGAGTGTTGGTCAACTTCTACGATTCATTGCGCCCCAATACGACTTATACTATCGACTTTGGTGATGCAATCGTAGACAACAACGAAGGAAATCCGATGGGAAACTTCTCGTATGCGTTCTCTACCGGTGATACCATCGATACTATGCAGGTATCTGGCATAGTACTGAACGCTGCAGATTTAGAGCCAATTAAAGGTATTCAGGTAGGACTCCATAAAAATCTGAACGACAGCGCATTTAAGACTCTGCCTTTCGACCGTATTTCACGCACAGACAGTAGAGGACAGTTCATCATACGTGGTATTGCACCAGGCACGTATCGTATTTATGCCTTAATGGATGGTAATCAGAACTATCTGTTCGACTCAAAAACAGAAGCGATCGCTTTCATGGATTCTCTTATTGTTCCGTCTATAGAAGGAGCTGTACGACAGGATACCGTATGGAATCAGAAAGATACCACCAAAATCGATACGGTCATTCAGGTCAACTATACTCGTTTCCTGCCGGATAATATCATGTTACGCGCTTTCAAGGAAGAAAACAACTTGCAGTACCTGGTGAAGAGTGAACGCCCTAAAACCAATCAGTTTATGTTGTATTTCAGTGCAAAGGCAGATACACTCCCTACATTGACAGGACTGAACTTTGATGCAGAGAAATCTTTACTGGTAGAGCCCAATCAAAAAAACGACAGTATCCTTTATTGGATTAAAGATACAGTGTTATGCGAGCAGGATACACTCATCATGCAACTGGACTATCTGGTTACAGATACACTGGGACAGCTTGTTCCGCAAACAGACACGTTACGGATGGTGAACAAGATTCCAAAGGAACGTCGTCTGGCTCTGAAAGAAGAAGAAAATAAGAAGAAGGAAAAAGAGCGTAAACGACGCATGAGAAAAGGAGATACGCTGAGCGTTGAAACTCAATTCCTGAAGATGCAGGTAGATGCACCTTCTGCACTCGACTTGAACAGAAACATCATCCTGAAATTCGATGAACCGGTGGAAAGTATAGATACGAATGCCATTCATATGACTGTAATGGTGGATTCTGTATGGCAGGATACTCCATTTATCTTGCAGAAAGACTCTATTGCTCCACGCCAGTATCAGATTCTGGCAGCCTGGCAACCCGGACAGGAATATCAGCTTACAATCGACTCGCTGTGCTTTAAGGGTATATATGGACTTTATACAGATAAGGTGCAGAATAAGGTAAAAGTAAAAACGCTGGAAGATTATGGAACGCTGTTCCTGAATATTGTAGGGGCAGAAGCTCCTGCCATCGTACAATTACTGAACAGCAGTGATGAAGTAGTAAGACAACAGCCTGTAAACGCCAAGAATACTTGTGATTTCTATTTCTTACAGCCTGGTACTAAATATTATATCCGTTTGTTCTACGACAGGAACAACAACGGAAAATGGGATACGGGTAATTATGAAGAGAAAAAACAGGCAGAGGAAGTGTTCTACTTCCCTAAAGTATGGGAAATGAAGGCCAACTTTGAGTTTGAAGAAACATGGGACTTGAAAGCGGCTCCTTTGGACAAACAGAAGTTGGATGACATAAAGAAACAAAAACCCGACGAAACTAAAAAAATTAAAGACCGTAACAAAGAACGTGCCAAAAATTTAGGAAGAGTATGATGAAGAAATTAGTTTTATGCTTATGCTTCCTGATGGGAGGTATAACAGCAACTCAGGCACAGTGTGGTGCAGAGAATAATGCAATAAAACCAGGAGAAACACTGAGCTATGAACTGAAATTCAATTGGAAGTTTATCTGGATTAATGCCGGATGGGCCAAGATGACGGTAAACAACACAACTTATATGGGACGTCCGTGCCTGAAAACAGACTTGCAATCGTACACCAACAAGAAAATTGACTTCTTTTTCAAAATGCGCGATACCCTGACTTGTATAACCAGCCAGCAGTTGGAACCACTTTATTTCCGTAAAGGAGCAGAGGAAGGAAAACGATATACGGTGGATGAAGTTAAATTCAGCTATGCAAATGGGAAATGTATCGTAGACCAACAGCGTATGCTTCACGGAAACGTGGAAAAGCACTACGATGAATCTGCGGTTTGCGTATACGATATGTTAAGCATCTTGCTACAAGCCCGATCTTACGATCCGACTAACTACAAGCCTGGTTTGAAAATACGTTTTTCTATGGCTACCGGTAAAGACATAGAGAAACAAACACTTATATATCGTGGCAAAGAGAACTATAAGGCAGAAAATGGAGTAACTTATCGCTGTCTGGTATTCTCGTTGGTAGAATATGTAAATAACAAGGAAAAAGAAGTTATTACTTTCTACATTACAGATGACTTGAACCATCTTCCCGTACGTCTGGATATGTACTTGAATTTTGGCTCAGCAAAAGCTTTCCTTACAGATATCAAAGGGAACAGACATCCATTGACTTCTATTGTAAAATAAACCGATTAACGATAAAGAACAAGAGCCATGCCGCGTAATTGCGACATGGCTCCTGTTTTTATTTGCAGACTTTGCATTATAAGCGAGATACGCCATTTATCTTGCCTTCGATAGAAGTAGGGTTGCCTGTATAGCCTACATTACCTGCACTGGAAGAACCGGCAGACAACTTACCTGTCACATAGCAACGTACATCACCGGCAGAAGAGGCTTGTGCTTTCACATCAACTGCTTTCAGTTTTTCGGCATATACTTTACCGGCAGAAGAAGCTTCATACGAAGCATTACGACAAACACCCGACAGATTAATATCACTGGCAGAGCTGGAAGATGCTGCTACATCACCTTGGCAAACAATGTCTCGTATTTCACAGTCGCCCGATGAACTGGTTTCTATTGCCATATCACCCTTACACTGTAATCCTACAATTTCCATATCAGCGCTACTTTCTACATTCATTACAGTTTTATGACAGGATATATTTTTCAGAACCAGTTCGGCACTGCTGCTTGCTGTAGCCGTAAGATTGGCACACTGTACTTTCTCTGCATGGATATCCGCACTGCTTGATACATCAAAAGTTACATCTTTACTTGTATTCAGTCCGTTAGCTAAAGTGATATCTGATGAGGAAGAAGCATGAAAACCGGTCACTTCAGGGGCAAATACTCTTACTTCGCAAGTACATTTCCCTCTGAAACTCAACGAATGTCCCTGAGGAATATCATAAGTTACATTCAGTTTTTTCCCATTCTGTTCTACCTTCACATACTTTACTACGTTATCGGGTGCATAAATTTCTGCATAAGGTTCACCTTTATACTGAGTATAAACAACATCTATCGAACGTGAAGACGAAATAGCAGCTACTTCTCCGATATTCACTTTTTGAGTTACATAATTTTTACTGGGATTTATTACAGTTTTCCCTCCGGCATAGCATCCGGAAAAGCTCATCAACAGGGGTGTCAATGCAGCCAGAACAGTTACATACAATTTCATAGTCTATATCTTTTTTAGTATTACTACCCATTAGACGCAGAAATCCTCTAAAAGTAACAGATTCTATACAAAAATTTTATTTATGAAAGAAAAAGCTGTTCAGCCCATCAATTTGAATACTGGAGAAATAAACCAGCGCTTGTACATCAGAGTAGCCAAATGATACACAAAGAAAGCCGAAATAAAACCGACAATTGCATCAATCAGATAATGAGCTTGTATGTATACCGTAGCTCCACACAGCAACAAATAAAAAGGAGTCAACAGGTAAGTCAATTTACGGTTTACACGCCAAGACATAATCATCACAATAGTAGAAATTCCGACATGAGAACTGGGGAAAGCTGCCGTAGGGCGTTCACCGACTTCCTGAGAAGCCTCAACCAGATTGAAGAAGAAGCCATGATCGAATCCCGGACCCGGTATCAGATAATCATTTAAATTGAAATAATCACCGATAGGAGGAAATATACAAGCATTCACCTTGTCCATACCGATAGCAGGGAAATAGAATTGTGGTCCTGCCACAGGAAGCAGAATATAAATAAGATAATAAATGAAAAAAGAAGTAACCAGCACAAAGCAGATTTTCTCAAACCATTCAAAGCGTTTCAGAAAATAGTAAACTACCACTATAAACATCATGGGATAATAGAAAAAGTATCCCATATTAAATGGTTCACTGAACCAGATAGACGGCAAATGCTTACTAAACTCTACTGCAGGCTGACAACCGAACAAGAACTGTTCGGCATGCGCAAACAAATAATCCAGATTAGGAAACAAACGATTGAACTCGAATGTATCGGGATACCAATAAGCCAGCAAAGACATTTGTACCAGCATGCGTATAAATGCCGTCAGACGGCACGGAACTGCCTGATACAAGAATATTAGTACAAAAGTCAACACAACGATGCCTGCACGTTCCAGCAACATCATCCCCGGATGATCCATACGGGGATAAAGAATCAATATCAGAATAGTGGTCAAAGCATTATAAATTAAACTGATTGTCTCTACAGCAAACAGTCCTTTTCCACTATCTACACGCTCAAACAAGTTTATCTTTACAGCCATCCTTCTTTTTTATACCAAGCTATTATTTCCTTTACGCCTCTCTCCAACGGATACTCCGCTTTATATCCCAACTCTTTTTCCAGTGGAGTAATGTCACAACGCCAGTTCCGTTGCTTCATTATCTTATATTTATCAGGATTTAATGTACTGACCTTACCAAACAGTTTGGCTCCCTGGTCGGCAAGAAATGACAAAGCTTTCAACAAAAACAATGGACATACAAATCGTAGCACAAAGGGATTTCCCATCTCTTTCCGTATTAAATCGGAAAAAGTACGGCTACTGTACACTTGTCCGTCGCTTACAAAATAAGCACGTCGGGTAACCTTCTTTTCAATAGCCAGGTACACAGCCTTTACAAGGTCTTGTACATACACAAATGTAATATCCTGCCGTTTGAATCCTGCTGCAAAGTCGATGTGTTGAGCAATAGATTTCGCCATCAGGAAGTAATCTCGCTCACGTGGTCCATATACACCGGTAGGACGAAATATCACATAAGGGAAATCTTTCAGCGAATGCAAATATTCTTCCGAGTGCAGTTTGCTTTGACCATATGCCGTATTAGGCTGCGGTACATCCTCTTCTTGTATAGAAGAGTAATCTTTCTCACGGATTGGCCCGAAAACACTCAGTGAACTGATGTAAACAAATTGCTCCGGCAACATATCCAGTTTACTCAATATCTCGATAAAATAACGGGTTGCCCAGTAATTACCTATTTCAAAGTCGGCTTTACTACGACATTTCGTTACTCCGGCACAATGAATGATATAGTCCCATCCGCCATGCTCTCTCTTATGTTTGGCCAATTGCCCTTCCAGCTTATCGGAATCGGTAAAATCGAGTTCAGCAAACTGAATACGTATATCCTGCAAGTATTTGCGGCTACTGCTCTTGCGTACTCCAGCCCATACCTGCATTTCCCGTTCCAATCCACCTTCTACAAGAAAACTTCCGATAAATCCACTAGCTCCGGTTACTAATATTTTCTTTTTCATTCACGTTACCTATTTGTAATAGAAGTTGCAAAGATAATGGTTTCTCACTGAAAATAGAGGAAGTTATTCGTGCTTTATTCCATTAAATTTGTTTACTTTGTAATAACGATTCATTTTTACGCCTGTCTGATACAGCAGATCGCGTAATTTATGACAACATCAAAATATCAACATTATGGCTAAAAAGAAAAAAGAAAAAAAAGGCGGAAAACGCATGAAGAAGAAAGAACTGGCAGAGCTTCTGATTAATTATTTCCGCATGAAGCCAACCGACAGTTTTACTCTGAAACAGCTTTTCACAGGGTTAAACCTAACAACCCATCCGCTTAAAATGCTTTGTACTGATACCGTTCAGGAAATGTTAGAAGACAGTTTCCTTATAGAAACAGAAAAAGGACATTACAAACTGAACGATAAGGGACAAATACTGATTGGTACTTTCCAAAGAAAAAGTAATGGCAAGAACAGTTTCATCCCCGAAGATGGAGGAGAACCCATCTTCATTGCCGAACGAAACTCGGCGCATGCCATGAACAACGACAAGGTAAAAATTTCTCTTTGCGCTAAGCGTAAACGACATGAACTGGAAGGACAGGTTATCGAAATTCTGGAACATGCCGACAGCACTTTTGTAGGTACACTGAAGGTCAGCAAGAATTATGCATTCTTACTGACAGAAACCAGTACTCTGGCCAACGACATCTTTATCCCTAAAGATAAGTTGAAGGGAGGAAAAGATGGTGACAAGGCTGTAGTAAAAATCACCGAATGGCCGGATTATGCAAAAAATCCGTTCGGACAGGTTATTGACATTTTAGGTAAGGCCGGCGACAATACCACTGAAATGCATGCCATACTTGCTGAATACGGATTGCCTTATACTTATCCGCAGGCAGTTGAAGATGCAGCAGAGCGCATTCCAGCAGAAATTACACCGGAAGACTATGCCGAACGGGAAGATTTCAGAGAGATAACGACCTTTACCATCGACCCGAAAGATGCCAAGGACTTCGACGATGCTCTGTCTATCCGTCAGTTAAAACCAGGATTATGGGAAGTGGGAGTTCACATTGCCGATGTATCACATTATGTAAAAGAAGGAAGCATCATTGATAAGGAAGCAGTGAAGCGTGCAACTTCTGTCTATCTGGTAGACCGCACCATTCCGATGCTGCCCGAACGTCTGTGTAACTTCATCTGTTCATTACGCCCTAACGAAGAAAAGCTGGCGTATTCTGTCATCTTCGAAATGAACGAAAAAGCAGAAGTGAAAGATTATCGTATACGGCACACCGTCATCAAATCGGACCGTCGGTTTACCTACGAAGAAGCACAGCAGATTATTGAAACTGGAGAAGGAGATTATAAAGAGGAAATACTGCAACTGAACAAGTTGGCACAGATACTGCGTGAAAAACGTTTGTCGGCCGGAGCCATCAATTTCGACCGTTGTGAGGTGAAATTCGAAATAGACGAAACCGGGAAACCGCTCAGCGTATATTTCAAAGTTTCCAAAGAAGCCAACAAACTCATCGAGGAATTTATGTTATTGGCCAACCGTACCGTAGCCGAACATATCGGCAAGGTTCCCAAAAACAAAAAAGCAAAGGTATTCCCATATCGTATCCACGATTTGCCGGATCCCGACAAGCTGGATAACCTGAGCCAGTTTATTGCCCGCTTCGGATACAAGATACGTACTGGAGGAAGCAAAGTGGAAGTATCGAAGTCTATTAACCGATTGCTAAGCGACATTGATGGCAAGAAGGAGCAGAACCTTATCGAAACGGTTTCACTCCGTGCCATGCAGAAAGCTCGCTACTCCATTTACAACATCGGACACTATGGACTGGCTTTCGATTATTATACACACTTTACTTCGCCTATCCGCCGTTATCCGGATTTAATGGTACATCGCTTATTGACCCGCTATCTGGCTGGAGGACGTACAGCTCAGGCCGATAAGTACGAAAATTTGTGCGAACACAGTTCTGCCATGGAGCAAACAGCAGCAAGTGCTGAACGTGCTTCTATCAAGTACAAACAGGTAGAATTCATGAGCGAACGCATCGGCAACATGTACGATGGAGTAATATCCGGAGTAACCGAATGGGGATTGTATGTGGAAATCAATGAAAACAAATGCGAAGGTATGGTGGCTATGCGCGACTTAGGCAACGATTATTATGAATTTGATGAAAAGAATTATTGCCTCATCGGACGTCGTCATCATCATAAATTCAGTTTAGGAGACCCTGTCAAGATTAAGGTGGCACGTGCCAATCTGGAGAAAAAACAACTCGACTTTATCCTGGCAGACGAATAATAGGATTTAAGTATATTCTACCAATGATGTCATTCCAGATAATTTTTTGTCTGGAATGACATTTTTATTTTCTTAATATTGGATGGATTTCTGAACGGAAAAAACAAATGCCTCCAAGCATCCAAATACTCTTTGAAAATCAAAGTAACTTACTTCACTCTCCGATTTAACTGATTATTGGCCTTGGCGGGCTTCGATTTTCCTATTCGTTTTCCTGTCGGTTTCTTCTTTCCTTGCTGTTTAGCCTTAAATGCAAAAGGATTCTTTTTATTTACTACCATAATCTATATTTTTCGACAAAAATAAAATATTTCTTTCTATTTTTGCTTTTTACTAAACAGAAGCATTATGAACACACCCGACTATACACACGTTCTGACGCAAGTAGTTGATAAACTATCCGACAGCAATTCTTTTGGAGGATTGTTTCATCAACACAAGGATGGAGACCCTCTGCCTTCCGGAAAGTCACTTTACCGCATCGTCGAATTATCACGTGCCATTCTGTTTCCAGGATACTTCGGAACCCCTAATCTGCACACCCATACTATTCACTTCCATATTGGTGTGGACGTCGAAGAGCTTTTTACTCTGCTTACCGAACAGATTCAAGCAGGATTGTGCTTTGGTGTAGAAAGTAGTGGCATGGCTACCTCTGATACCCCTTGTAGGGAGACGGCTGCCAAACTGGCCATTCAGTTTATCAATCGGTTGCCCGAACTGAGACAAATACTGGCTACCGATGTAGAGGCCGCTTATTACGGTGATCCGGCAGCCAACAGCTTCGGTGAAATCATTTGCTGTTATCCCATTATTCGTGCCATTACCAATTACCGTATTGCTCACGAACTTTATTTGCTGAATATTCCACTGATTCCACGTATCATCACCGAAATGGCTCACTCGGAAACAGGGATAGACATTCATCCGGGAGCCTGCATCGGACACCATTTTACCATCGACCATGGTACCGGTGTGGTTATTGGAGCCACTTGCATCATCGGCAATCACGTCAAACTGTATCAGGGTGTAACACTGGGAGCCAAAAGTTTTCCTCTCGATGAGAATGGAAATCCTATTAAAGGAATCCCCCGCCATCCGATATTGGAAGACGATGTAATTGTATATTCCAATGCAACCATACTGGGACGTATTACTATCGGTAAAGGAGCTACAATTGGTGGTAATATCTGGGTCACCGAAGACGTCCCTGCCGGTGCACGAATTGTACAACGGAAAAACTCGCAAACGTAAGATAAAGAACCTAAATACCCACAAACGTAAGAACTGAAAAAACAATGAGCACATTTGCACCTTTTGCCCGACCTCTTTATATCATGACCAAACCTGTCGGAGCCATTTGCAATCTGGCTTGCGACTATTGCTATTACCTGGAAAAGTCGAAACTTTATCAGGAAAATCCTAAACATATCATGAGCGACGAGCTGCTGGAGAAGTTTATCAAAGAATATATTGAATCGCAAACCATGCCTCAGGTACTGTTTACATGGCACGGAGGAGAAACATTGATGCGTCCGCTTTCTTTCTATCAGAAAGTCATGGAACTGCAGCGCAAATATGCACGCGGACGTACGATAGACAACTGTATTCAGACAAATGGTACTTTGCTTAACGACGAGTGGTGCCGCTTCTTCCACGACAACAATTGGCTGGTAGGTGTTTCGATAGACGGTCCTCAGGAATTTCACGACGAATACCGTAAAAACAAGCAAGGAAAACCTTCGTTTATGAAAGTAATGCAAGGCATTAATCTGCTGAACAAACATCGGGTAGAATGGAATGCTTTAGCCGTAGTCAACGACTTTAATGCCGACTATCCACTCGACTTCTACCATTTTTTCAAGGAAATAGGTTGCCGGTACATCCAGTTTACTCCCATCGTAGAACGAATTTTCCGTCATGATGACGGACGCCATTTGGCAGCTGTAGAAGAAGGAGACAATGAAAAGTTGGCCGACTTCTCTGTAACACCAGAACAATGGGGAAATTTCCTTTGCACCATTTTCGACGAATGGGTAAAAAACGACGTAGGGGAATATTTCATTCAGTTATTTGATGCCACTCTTGCTAACTGGGTAGGCGAACAGCCCGGAGTATGCTCGTTAGCCAAAACTTGTGGACATGCAGGAGTCATGGAATTCAATGGCGATGTATACTCTTGCGACCATTTTGTCTTCCCTCAATACAAACTGGGAAATATCTACTCAAAAACACTGGTAGAAATGATGTACAGCGACAAGCAGCAGCAATTCGGACGCAATAAGTTCGACAGTCTGCCTTCTCAATGTAAAGAATGCCAATATCTGTTTGCTTGCAACGGTGAATGCCCTAAGAATCGTTTTTGTAAAACCGCTAGCGGAGAATCGGGACTTAATTACCTTTGTAAGGGCTATTATCAGTACTTCGATCATGTAGCACCTTATATGGACTTTATGAAAAAAGAGTTGTTGGCAGAGCGGGCACCGGCTAATATTATGGAAGCAATAAGAAAAGGAGAATTATAATTTCCACAAAAAACAAAAGATATCCGTATACCTTCATGGTATTACATCATAAAAAAATCGCTATGTTGTTCTTTATAGAAGCAACCATAGCGATTTTTATTTAGAATAACTTAATCTGTTTATTTACCTAACACATCCTGTGGCGGGAACTGATAACCTTCTCCTCCATTATTATCCATTACAGCTCCACTGGGAACTTTCAAGTGTTTCTGACTCTTACTCCAGTCCCATATTTTAGTAGTGTTTTCTGTAATTTCTCCAGTTTCCGAATCGCGTTTTTTACCATTCATCGGATAATACAAAAGCAAACCTTCGTCATCCGGATTTACAGATTTCCATAAAGACTGTTTAATCTGTTTTTGCGAGCGTGCCACTTTCCAAAAACGTATTTCACGCAACCATTCATTACGTCCGCTCAACCAGAATCCGGTAAGACCATAAGGACCAGTACGCATTTCACGATCTGCCACCAGTTCTCCGTTTACATAGATATAATTTTTCTTTCCATCGTATACCATCGAAATCATATACCACTCATTGGGTTGAGCTGAAAATTTCTCCAATGGCACGTCTATCTGAGAACCTGCAGTCTTCAATTGGAACTGATTATATTTAATCGTCACATCACCAAAACGAGGATAGATTTCATCCAATGTACTAGAACCCGATACCACTTTTGTACCTCCAAGAGCTACGTTATTACTATTATAAACCGAATGCATGACCATCATTTCAAAAGTCCATACATCAACCTTAAAGTCATCCGGGAACATACCTGCATCTTCTGCACCAGAGCCGGCAAACTTCATAACCGGTATCGATACAATAGGTTCAAAAACAAGCAATGCACTTGTTTCACCAGGAATTAAATTCGTACTTCCTCCCTGAATCTTTACAGGAAGTGCATATGTTCCTTGAGGGGAAAACTCAAGATTCTTCAATACAACTGGAACAGTCTGAGATACAGCATTGGGAGCCAATACAATATTCTTTTCCATTTCGTACATATTCTCCGGCAGCACAATATAATCTGTCCCGTTCTGCTTATTATATTTGTCTAATACCTCTTGTCCTTCTATAGCCAAAGAAACACGTACCTCTTCTGTTGTTTTCTTTGTCAAGCTAACTTGCAAATCCTTAATCAATACATCATTATGTTCTTTTACAAAAGACTGTATTACTCCTGTATTAGGCATATACACACCCAACTCTACCTCAAATTCTTTTGTAGCATCTTTATATAGTTCGTCCTGGCAGCTAAAGAACGTAAGCATGCCGACAATTCCTATCATCCAAAATTTCTTCATAATTCAATTCTTTTTACTGATAATTACCCGGATAAACTTGATTTCCTAAATACAGCGCTTGTCTCAGCCATCTATAAGGAGGATTATTAGCATAGTCATACTCCATATGATATGTACCGATACCTCCAATACGCTTACCACTTGGTAAATCGAGCGTTGCATAATCGAAGATCTGTGTTCCATACAACCCATTAAATTCTCCTCTTATCGAAGTATACGTTCTTTGCCCAGACCAGCTTGCGGCACCGCTCTCCGGATGGATACCTCCGGTTCTCCAGCATTGTTCAAATTCAACCGTAATGATTGTCTTTCTTTCCCAATTCTCCAGATTAGGCTTATTAATCTTATTTATTACAGACTGAGTAGATGTTTCCCAATATGCCTGATAAATATAATGGTCAATCATTTTGGAAGTTTCTGTACTCAACAAATCAGGTTGTCCGTCCATAACCAAAAGTCTTCCGGCAGGACGTAAGCGGTCGCTCATTGTTTTGATGAATACATACATATTCTTGTTCTGATTTGTATTCGGACCTATTTCTGTACGCCTTGCCAATGTACCACTATGACCATAACCCGGTTCATAGTCGATATCAAAACCATCCAGATTATATTTCTCAATAGTATCACAGATTGCATTGGCATAAGCTTTTACACCTTCTTCAAAACTTCCTCCACCTTTCTCGGTCACCCAATATTCATAAGCATCTTTACCCGGAGGCGTCATCTGGTCTCCCAAATCCTGTACAATCCAACAAAGCATAGCTTTACCGCCCTTTACTTCCTGGAAAAACTTTAAATCAGCTTTCTGGTGTTCAGACAGATTACCTCTACAACCCCATAAAGATACCAAGTCTACACTGTCTGGCAACATCTTCAGATAGTTCTGTGCGTTAGAACCTCTTCCTGTCCAGTTACCAAACCATCCGAAGCCCTTTACATGAGGAGTATTACGATATTCACGTATCTTACGATAATACTCACGCATAGTAGGAGTCAAATCGGCCTCACTCTGGGCATCTATCAATTCTATATATTTTTCCAATCCTTCTTGGTTAGCATACACTTCTCTTTCCACGTCTGTCCAGTCTGAGCAGCCTGTAAAAGCAACGACAGACAAGCAGATTGCAATATATTTTAATAGCTTCATAATTTTTTCTGTTAAAGATTACACTCTATTACTTTTGTAACGGTCTGTCCGAACGAACCCACCATAACTTGGTTGAACCTTGATCCTCACCGCCCAATAAAGTCGGTACATCTTTCATATTTGGATTTGTACTGTATTCGGTTGCACCAAAGCGGAAACGTTCAGGTGCAAAACAATCGCCAGCAGCTCCGATACGAGCAGGTGCACTGGTGTCTTCGGGCTTTCCAATAAACGGATAACCTGTACGACGATATTCGGTCCATGCTTCCACTGCATTCGGATAAAGTGCCAGATATTTCTGTGTAATAATCTTCTGTAACTGCTCCTCTTTCTGATTGGAAGTACTGTAATGATCCCACTTTGGAGATGTATTTCCAGTAATAAGTGGAGAAGTATAAGCCGGATGATGACTCAAGCTGGCAAACCCTAATGGAGATGGCAGCGTTTCTTTTGACAAATACTCACCTGCACCCGTCAAACCATTTTCTGTAAACGACATTTCCACCCCAGCCTCATAATAAGTTTTAGGATCACCGGCCATCAGATTATACAAACAAGCTTCAGCCTTCAGGAACTGCACCTCGGAAGCACGCATCCAATAAAGCGGTGAATTTGAATTCACATTTGGCTTAGAAGCGAAATATGGAGAAGCCGCATTATCATTCCATTGCTTTCCAAAGGAACTTGCCTGTGGTAATCCGTAATAATTTTCTTCTCCATAAAAAGTTCCTTTTTTAAAGTAAACAGCTATACGCGGATCATTATATCCAGTCAAATAAGCCCAGATAGTAGCTCCCATTCTCGTTTCACCATATTCATCTACAGAAGCCAACATAGAGTTTAATAAAGGCATCTTATCAGAGTTCTGGATTTTTGCTTCCTGACTTGCATCTTCAATTACTCCTCCATTCTTTACATCCAATGCTTTGGTAATGTATTCTTGAGCCAATGCATTATCTACAAAATGTACTCGCACAGCCATACGCAACATCAACGAGTTTGCGAACCGTACCCAATTTGCCGGATTACCATTATAAATCACATCATAATCTCCCAGTATCTTTGATGTGGATTTATTAAGAATAGCTACAGCATCTGCCAAATCGGCCATCATTGTTTTATATACCACTTGCTGAGAATCTAATTTAGGAGCTATGTCTCCATTTCCGGCATTGGTATATACAATAGGACCAAACACATCAGTGGCACGGAGCCATCCTGCAATCTTCACAATGTTTGCCAATGCAAGAATTTCTTGGTCGGCAGGCTCTTCTGATCCTTTCAGTTTGCTATAAATTGTATTCCAGGATTGATACATCTTAGAATAAAAATTCTCATAAGCATAATTCATTCGGTTATCCTGAAAATTCCAGTTTGCTTCAAGATAACCCGCACCAGCCCAGTTGTTGTTATTTCCAAAATAGCCAATATACGTACCAGAAGAGATAAGATCGGTATTTTGCAAATCATTACCCGGGCCTGTAGTCAATGTAGGAGAACCGATAGGAATTACCTTCTGCTGCATATCCATAAATGAGGTTCCATAAAGCAATGCTCCCAACTCTTCATCACTCACCCCATATATATTAGTATTGATATCTTCATAATCACAAGAAGTTATCAATGCAAGTGAAGCTAATGACAATATATATTTCTTCAATTTCATAATTAATCAGATTTAATTTTTAGAATCCAAACTTCAAACTCATACCATAAGTACGTTGGCTGGGCAACATAAAGTAATCATATCCTTGTCCAAATGTTCCGGTTGATGCTGTCAGCTCCGGATCATAAGGTGCCTTACTATAAATCATCCACAGGTTTGTTCCATATACAGATAAGCTTACATTATTAAATGGTGTGCCCTTAAACCATTTATTCGGGAATGTATATCCTAAGTTTACTTCCTGCAAACGGACATTTGTGGCAGAGTATGTATGATATGCATCCATATCGGCTACTGTCTGATAAAAGTCTCTTGGATTTACGGGAACATTACCCACCATTACATAACCCAAATCACGCGCCATTGCCGATTCTTGAGAAACTCCAAACAGATTCAGTGTAGCCTGTGTTTTGGAAATAACAATACCTCCCAAACGAGCATTAACCAAGAATCCTAAATTAAATCCTTTATAACTGAATGAATTTCTCCATCCTAAATTCCATTTAGAGTTTACACTTCCCAGCTTGTAAGGCTCGGTAGCTTCTGTCGTAAGCGGACTTCCTGGTACATATACTATATATCCATCCTGGTCACGCTTAATTTGCTGATCGGCATAAACATCTCCGATTTCACCACCTTCGCGCAAGCGGAAACGTCCCATTTTAATATCACTCAAGTCGATACTTTCTCCTGTAACAGGGTTCTTTACATTATGAGGCAATTCAATAATCTTATTTCTATTTGCAGTAGCAGTCACAGAAGTACTATAAGAAAAGTTTCCGAAAGTCTGGTCGTATCCCAATGTCATTTCAATACCTCTGTTTCTTACATTACCGGCCTGTACATACATATAATCGTAACCAGAACCTTTTGAAAGTTCAGCTCTCAACAACTGGTCATAAGTATTCGACTGATATAAAGTAACTCCCAAAAAAACCGTATTGTTGAACCAGCGTGAGTCAATTCCAAGTTCCCAAGAACGGGTACGTTCCGGATGTAAATCTGATACCGGATAGAATTTGAATGGTTTTACAACCCCTCCTTCTACTTCGTGTGTCAACGTTCCAGGAGTTAATCCTGTTTCCGAAATAGGAGAACCAACCTCTGTATAAGAAGCTCTTACTTTAAAAAATCCCAAAACAGGACGAATGGCATCGCGTGTAGATTCGGGCAGCAACTCTGTAACCAAAGCCGAAACACCTACCGACGGATAAAATATCCATTCTTCAGCAGCGTTAATCAATTGCGATGGATGGTCTGCACGTCCTGTAAGAGTCAAATACAAAGCCGATTTCCAGGACAACTCAGCCGAAGCAAATACAGCTGCATTTCGTGTTCTCAAATTACCTCCAGTCTGACTGGGTACCCCTGTAGTTGGATCTACATTACCGTAAGTAAACAGATTAGGAACAGTCATCAACTGACCACCCCAACCACGGCCTTTCGTATCATATTCTTCAAATGAAGAACCTACGTTGACAGTAGCATGATAAATATCAGCAAATTGTTTATCAAAATTCACCATAATATCAGCATATTTCTGACGATAGGTTTCGTTTGAATAATTGTAGCGTCCTTTAGGTTTTGCAAAAGTACCATTAGTCGATGCATAACGCTTATCCTCCTTTTCTGTATAAGTATTATCCATACGCAAACGCCCTGTTACATTCAGGTAATCTGTAATGTCGTACTTCAGCAACACCGAGAACATATAACGGTCTCTGGTCTCCGGACGAAGATTACGATATGCAATCCAATATGGATTCTGGATACTCATACCCATATCTCCCGGACTCCAATACTGTTCATTATATCCTAATTCCGAGTTATAACGTTCAAAATATTCTTCCTGCTTGAAATCGCTACCGCGAGGATAAAGATAAGTACCTACAATAGGATTGAAGTAAGTACCATACGATACCATGTTGTTATAATACTCGCGTACATAGCTTGCTGAAAAATCTAAAGTCAATTTATCATTAAAGAGCTTCGATGTGTTACGCACCATAAAATTATAACGGTGATATTTATTATTAGGAACCAAACCTTTTGAATTGACTGCTGCTCCAGAAACGTACGTCTGGTTCTTTTCTGTTCCTGTAGAAAGATTGAAAGACTCAGTAAAAGTTGTTCCCGTATTGAAGAAATCGGCAGGATCATAAGAGGTAGGCTGTTCCAGACGTGCGCCCCAAGACATATAGTCTCCTGCTACATTTCCATATACATTCTGGAATTTAGGCATTACGAAAGGATTTGCAAACTCTGCCGATAAAGAAACATTGACACGTGCTTTTCCTTCAGCACCTTTTTTTGTGTTAATGATAATCACACCATTAGCTGCACTGGCACCATACAAAGCCGCAGCAGAAGGACCTGTCAGCACAGAAATGCTTTCAATGTCTTCCGGATTAAAGCTGGAAATACCTTCACCAGAAGTCGAGCCGCCAAAGCCTGTACCGTCTGTCGAATTATCTGAAGCTTTTTTATTTCCAATAGGTACACCGTCTACTACGTATAAAACATTATTGTCGCCATTGATTGATTTGTTACCACGCATTACAACACGAGTCGCACCTCCTACACCCGAAGAGCTCCGCTGGATATTTACACCGGCAACCTTACCATTCAAACTATTGATAAAGTTTGCATCTTTTACAGTAGTAAGAGAAGCATTGTCAACCTTCTGTACATTATAACTCAATGCTTTCTCAGAACGTTTGATACCCAATGCAGTAACTACAACTTCATCGAGTACCTCCGTATCTTCTCTCATGACAATTTTTCCTAAATTTTCCTTTGCAGCCACAGACTGTGTCTTATAACCCACATAAGACAGTTCCAAAACAGCATTCTCTTTCACCTGCAAGGTAAAGTTCCCGTCAAAGTCTGTAATCGTACCGTTAGATGTTCCTTTTTCAAGGATAGTTACTCCTATTAAAGGGTTGTTTTGTGAATCGACTATAACCCCTTTAACCAATACAACTCCTTTTTCTTCATTCACAGAAATTTGGTTCAAGTCTGATAGTTTTTCTAAAGAAGCCCAGATAATATTTCCTCTCGAAAATATTAATAGAAATGATAATAGTAAAATCTTGCTTAGTCTCATAGATAAGGTATTAAAATATTAGTTAGACGACTTTTTACTAAAAGTCTAAACGATGAGATAGAGGGATAAGTTTTTTAATTAATCCATAGGCGTAAAAGATTTTAAGGTTAGTTTTTTTTATACATTTAACACAAACAAAAGAGAAAACATCTTTTCAACGGTAATAAATAAACATTTTTCACTATTTATCAATAAACATACCGTTTTCTTGCATTCAAGAAATCAGAAAAGATTACAGTTCTTCATAAATTCATAAAAACAAACAAAATATTCCCTAAAAAGTTTAGCCTAAAATGCATTTTAACATATTTTATGTTACAATTTCAAACATAACTATCTATTTGATTCACAACTGTCTCTTATACACATCTGACGCTGCCGACGACTAGTCGAGTGTAGATC
>ERZ1027150.531-NODE-531-length-32901-cov-24.607289_pt1 | contig 32901 bp, 31 predicted proteins | sample MGYA00519276_ERZ1027150 | MGnify/ENA primary metagenome ERZ1027150 (study PRJEB26926, sample SAMN06164860) | human gut metagenome | biome: ENVO:00009003; feature: ENVO:2100002; material: ENVO:00002003 | host: Homo sapiens | place: USA | collected 2012 ... | reverse complement strand
GAACACCAGCCTTCCAAGCTGGATACGTGGGTTCGATTCCCATCACCCGCTTTTTTGCTACCCTTTTTTGTTTGTCCACTAAGTATTTCATAATGCATTTAAACTGTCGTACAGCTGCTTTTACACATACGTATACATAAAATAAAAGCCGATACACCGTGTCTCCACGAAATGTATCGGCTTTTATTACGCACTTGATAAAATATGTATTCCCTAATAATGTCTGACTAGAATAAATCTACACGACCTGAAAACTTATCATTTATAACATAGTATGCAGAATACTCCTCCGGCTTGATGTAGATGTTAAGCTTTCTGATGAAGCCTGCCTTGTGTCCCTCAGCAACGAACTGAGCCTTAACACGCTCCTCGACAGCTGCTGTATCAACCTCGCTGTTCTGGTACTGAACAATAATCTCCGGCTTTACCGGCTCCTTCTTTGCAGGTTTTGCCTCTTTAGCTGTCTTTGCAGCTTTTGCTGCCTTTGCTGTTGTCTTCTTAACAGTGTCCTTTACATCAGCCTTAACCTCAGCGGCCTTCTCAGCAACCTTCTCAGTTGTCTTTTCAACAGCCTTCTCAACCTTCTCGGTTGTCTTCTCTACGGCTTTTTCTACCTCAGCCTTTACATCGGCTTTTGCATCAGCCTTAGGCTCTGAAACCAGCTGTGCCACTGTTTCCTCTTTTTTAACTTCAACCGGCTTTACTGCCTGCTTAACTGTCTTTGAGTTATTCTTTTTACGCATACTATTTTCCTCCTCATGCTCATTATTCACATACTAAAAAATTTTCAATTGCAACTAAAGCTTCCTGCTCATCATCACCCTTTGTAACAATATCAACAGACATTCCATCTGAAGGATTAAATGCCATAATACCCATGATGCTTTTTGCATTGATTTTGCGATTGTCACTCTCCAATGTAATCTCACTATCGAACTTGCATGCCACTTGAACAAGCTCTGCGATTGGATTATCATGACCTTCACATACTTTTGTAACGACAATACTCTTCTTACTCATACGTTCTCCTTAAACAAAAAGTATTAAACCTGTTTCATACTTATTTAATATATCCCAATTGTAACCGCTTTTCAATCCTTATGAAAATTTCTGTTAAACTTTACCTAAGGAGCTTATATTTAATGTCACAAAATCGGCATTATTACAACATTATTCTGTTTATTTTGTCATGTACGTGATAAAATGCAAGCCACCATTATAAAACATTCTGTCAGCATCCTCATAGCTCATCGATGTTGTTGCGCCATTATCCGGATTATAAATATATAAAGCTCCATTTGAAGAGTATCCTGTCACAAGCACTGCCGACGTATTTCCTGTCATCGCAAATACCGGATTGCCCTGGCTGATATAAAAGATAATATCCTCAGAAGACACTCCCTGTAAATCCAGGATTTCCTTGTCCGGCAGGTTATTTTTGAGCACATCAACAGCACTGCTGCCTGCTCCAATCAGCTCAGACACACTTACCGTAACATCATTGTAGGTAAGCATTGCACTTACTGACTTCACGACACTGTCAGCATCCTTATCGGTTTCATTACATGCAATATTCGCAAATGCATTTACTGCATTTTTTCTTGCCCTCATCCATACATACTGCTGGTTTGAGTCAATTACCACTCCCATGCTGTCATTTGCCTGTTTTATGGCATCCGAGATGTTATCAGATGCAAAAATCACATCCCCCTTTGCATAAACATAGAAATGGACTGTATTGTCATCAAACTTTAAATCAACAGCAGTATCATGCGAATTTATAGTCATCTGTGCTGTCAGCTGCTTCAGCTTATCCGGCTTTTTACCACCTGCTATACTAATAGCGCTGACCGTCAGCTTTGTATCGGACTGACTCGTATCAAGAGCTATCTTCTGCTTCGAATCAGCCTCCCGGTTCATAATGGTATCCTGACCGATTTCTGCATACACACCATTGTTTTGTGCAATCAGATCTATCGTTACCGTATATCCATCCACAGAAATTTTCTCGACATAGCCGCCCGAAGGGGTATATGTCTTAAGCTCCGACTGGTCAGATGTATCAAGAATAATAAGGCCATTCATAGGAAATGTCGTGTTTCCGGCTGCATCAGAGACCACATCAGCAGCATTCGCCTGTCCATATATGAAATCCTCACCTATGAAGCCAAGCGGACGTAGATACTGGTCGTCGCCCTTTTTGACCTCAAAGGTCTTGCCACTCTTTAAATCCATCACTTTTATGGTATTTGATGAGTACTGATTTGCAGAATCCACCCATGCAAAGTATCTGTTACTCTCCGATGCGCAGTAAGAGCCTGTGGACAAGCCCTCAACCACCTTCTTTACTGACATCGAGCCTAAATTAATCCTATAGAGACTGTCATCCATCATGATATAGAATTCATTCTTCTCATTGAGATAAAGCATCTTGCCCATCTCAGCCTTTAGCACCTCATATGATGTCTTAGAAGGAATAAACGCTTCCTCATCTATAGTATGTGCCAGGCCGTCATAATGGTACACACCGGTTCCCACCTCTCCCTCGTGGGTGCCTCTGTTCATATATCCGTATACCACAAAATCAATACTGCCCGCTTCGTCTACACTGACAATCTTTATATCGTGATGATTCCAGTTTTCACGCTCATCAATGCCCTCAGCGTCCCTGAAGCTGAATACCTTGATTATCATTCCATTGTTGATATCATAGGAGTATAAATCTCCCTCCTGGACAAAGCATATCACACTGCCTGCTTCATTGGCCCTGTACTCTGCCTCACTGCTTCTGATGCCAAGCATTACGCTGCCAGAATCCGATATAAAGCTGTTTTCACTGTTAAAAATCTGATTTGCCGTTCTCTCATAGTTGAGCACGTACATACGGCTTTCCGTCTGGCGCAGCCTGAAATACTCTCTCACATTGTAATACTCAGTCTCACCCTTACCGTCCACACAGCTCATCACATAGTCTATTGTAACCACATCATAAGAATCGTTTATTTCCTTTAGGGCTATGACAGGATTCGTATACTGTGCAGCGGCCATTGAGCCCCAGGTAATCTGACTCACCGTAGATGTCAGATCCACATGTGCAAGCGTATTTCTGTCACCGGTTGTTGTCTCCATATATGTTGTAAAGAAGGATTTGTCATCCTTTATAAACGTCTCATCATGAAACTTCTTTGCAAACTCAACAACCTTTGCAGCTGCCTTTCCATCCGTCTGCATAATCCTGCTGTAATAATATACATTATCCTGACCGCTTGTGATGGTAAACACCAAAAGATACTCAGTATTTTCATCCATAACATTCGGCATGCTTACGTCCGCCTGAATAGTATTATCCTTATTAGAAAAAGAAGATATCTCGTCATCGGCCACCAGCCTCTTGCCATCCATGCTTCTGATCTTGTATGATATCCTGTCAACAGCCATGCCATATGTTGAAATGGATAATGAGAGCTTCCTGTCATCCGAAATTGGAATAACGCAATCGCGCATCTTTGTCGGATCCATCTCAGTAGTATATCCATGGAGGGTGTTTATCTTTATTTTATCCAGATTAAATGACATAACCGGCAGCGTTGCATCCGCCTGCTTCGTGGTCATATCCTTATTTCCCTTGTTTGTAGTTATGCAAAATGTAATTAATGCTGCAATAAATACTACTATAAGTACTATCGGCTTTATCACTTTCTTACTCATAAAATCATATCCTTATATCTACCAGAATCTTTGGTACCTTCTGTATCTGCATCTTCGTCTGCAGAGTTCACAGTTAAAAAGTATGCCTGCTATTGTACAGATAAAGCACCTGCTGCTTTGCTCTGAGATAAATCTGCCGGCAATCCTGTCTGCCTCATCGAAAAGACGCTGCCTGTCAGGCACCTCATCATAGATAAAGCTGCCCTCATACTCCAGCTCATCCATTCGCTGCTCTACTGCCGACTGTATCATCGCCGTATCATGCGGATACATATCCTTTATCATCCCCAGGTCCTTTGCAAATGCCTCCTCATTTTTATAGTAATCCATAAACGGAAATGTTTTATAAAAAGGTAACATCAAAAAACCTCTTTTTAATCATTATATGCTATATTCAGCTATTAGTTGCATGCTATAACAAACAATGCTGCAATAAAAATGCATGCGCCCAGGAATTTTTTTCCCGATACCTTCTCCTTCAGTATCACGCTGGAGCATACCATCATCACAATAATCGTCAAATTAAAAATATACCCTGCATAGCTGCCGGACATTGAAACTGCCCTGCCATAAAAATCATATGCTAACGGGTATGCAATGCCTGCAAGAATCAGGCATATACCATCAACAAATGACATGGATCTGATTTTCTTCATGCCTCCTGTTGCAATAGTAAATATAATAAGCACCAGCGTTCCAATAAACACACACCAGAAAGCAATAAAACCTTTATCCAGCTGTATCCCGCCAAATGACACCAGAATATGTGCTGCCGACGCACAAACTGCAGCAAGAAGCGCAAACAAAATACCTGTTCCATCCAGATTTAAAATAACCGTTCCAACAATCATGAGTGCAATTGCTATATAATCAAAAGTGTCAGGGGTGTTATGAAACAGAAAAAATCCCGCTGTAAGCGTGATTATATAGCTGCATTTAACTATAGCTGTAGCCTGAAATGTGTAGCCCTCATGTATGGATTTAAAAAAACAGATGCCAAAAAGCCCTGTTGCAAGCCCTGCCAGAAGTATAAATATAACGCTCCTTTGGCCGAGTGCAATCAGGCTGCTTCCCATTATATTATCTTTCCTGTAAAAAAATATAGACGCACATAAAACAATCCCGGCAATGCTTCCCGCCAGCGCCGGGTCTGTCTTTTTAGTTCCAACCTTGGCCAAAATAGGCACACATGCTGCAATAAACGTTGCAGCACATGCCCATATAATTCCTGTCATATACATTACCTCACCATGTATCTATTACTGTGACTGTGCAGCACTATCTGCCGCACCTGATGTGCCACTGTCTGTAGTGCTGTCAGCCATATCTGACTTGACGTAGTCAGAGCTGACATAGCCTGTCTGTCCCTGGAAGATAACCTGTGTCCAGCCATTGTCCTCTGATACAAACTCAAGCTTCACATCCGGTCCTATAACAGTAACTATATTTGCGTTTTTATCAGGCTTCTCTCTCATGTTTACACTGCTTGTAGTGGTGACATAAGTTTTTTCGGTACCCTCTGTAGTCTGCTGTGGCAGATATATGGCGCCTATCTCTGTATCACTATCGCCGGCACTGTCAGTTTCACTTTCGCTAACTGCATTCTGTTGTAACTTGTCCTGCTCCTTTTTTTTGCCGCCCTTTGAGGTAACGGTAATCACTATTGTAGCAATCAGGGCAATAAGAAAAAGACATATTGCTGCAAAAATCAGTCTGGCGATTATAACATCTTTTCTGTGGCTTGCTTTCATATTATTCTCCTTTTGTATTATCTGTGTTTTGGCTCATTATAGCATAATAATCTAAAAAGAAAAAGGCAGTTAATAGAATGTTTATTGGTAAATTTCTATAAATTACCTTATAATATTCTTAAACTACAGCACATCATATCAGAAGGAGATAAAATCATGGAACAAAAGACACCTTTTAAGGAGCTGACATTCAGTCAGAAAATACAATATATATGGGACTATTACAAAATACCGATATTTCTTGTCATTATCGGAATCATAGCAGTCACAACCTTTATTTGCGGCCGGCTTGCGCAGAAAAATACTGTTTTGAGCGTATTATGCGTAAATGCAGAAAACAGCACCACAGAGGACAACGGCGCCGATATTTTCAATGACTTTCTCACAGATAACGGCTATGATTTGTCAAAGGATGAAATTGCCTTAAACCAAAATGTCTGTGTCGATGTAGACCAAAGTGGCCTAGACTATCAGAACATGGCAGTCCTCACAGCATACTTTGCTTCTAACGAATACGATATATGCTTTATGGATGATAAGACCTTTGATTATTACGCCAAAAATGTCTACTTTGAAGATATAAGCAAATATCTGGATAAAGCCGTCCTTGAAAAATATAAGGACAAGCTTACATATGTGACAATAGATGGTAAGGAATATCCTTGTGGTATCAGGCTTTCAGCAGATGACAATGAATTTGTCAAAGCCTCCGGCTTATACTCTTCATGTACTGTCGGAGTGTGCTGTGACTCCTCCCACGATGCTATGGTCAAAAAATTATGCGGCTACATATTACAGTAGCCGCATTTCTATTTTTTCTGCTTTTATCTTATGAATTTCTCCTGTTTTTAAGCTTCAAGATTCCACCTATTGCAAGAAGCACTACACTCAGGCATGCCACAATAAACAAATCAGGAACATAGTCCTTTATTACCCAGTATGGTATCCCTCCGACAATAGGCGCAATAACTATGCCCACCGGCAAAAACAGATGCAGGAAAATATTCGCTATCAGGTTTCCGCTATTATCTGTTCTCCATTTGTGCGACTTGATAATCTCCATCAGCGCAACCAATATAAATGCTGCAAAAACAAGGTCATAGAACAGGTGCGCATCGACATAATCCTTTGGATCAAGCTCGTCTGTTGCATATCCCATAAGTGTCATCACAACCTTTGAGGTTACCTTGTTCATCAGATTGTTTGTGACCATATAGTCATTGGTATTTGCGAGGAATACAACGCCCACACCGCTCTCCGGAAGCAGATACATGTCTGAGATATAGTTTTCCGTGAGACCTGTGTGATTGTACACTGTCTCGACATATTTATCCGAACGTACCCAGCCCATACCATAGCCTGTATCACCCGACTCATCCATAGGAACTGTTGCCCGAAACATTGTGCTAAGGCTCTTGTCAGAGAGTATTCCATAGCCGCCACGCAGATACATCTGCAGATATTTTCCCATATCATTTGCGCTGGATGCAATATAGCCCGCCGGTACAGTGGACCACGAATCGCTGAGCGGATACTTCACATCGCTTTCCACAGAAAAACCGAAATAATTGTTGTGGCCTGTAATAAGACCATCCTCCTTCGCTTTTGCATAGGCTGCGCTGCTGTGAGTCATGCCAAGTGGTGTAAAAAATGTCGCTGTCAGATAATCGCTGTAGCTAACACCTGATACTTTTTCCACTATAAGACCAAGTATGTCATAATTGACATTCGCATAGGTATATTCTCCATTTTTGCCAACAATCTTTGCATTTCCCACATGCTGGTACACGCCAAGTCCGCTGGTGTGATTGAGCAGCTGTCTTATTGTAATCCTTGTCGCATCCTTTGGATTTTTGAATACCTCAGCCGCATCCAGATAAGGATTTACCGGGCTGTCAATATTCAGATGTCCTCCCTCATACAGCTTCATGATGCATGCCGCAGTAAACGACTTGCTGAGTGAACCGGTGATAAACGGCGTGTCAAGGCTCTTGCAATCCCCATATGTACCGGAGAAAAGCACGCCCTCTGCATCTACCACCTCAACAGCCATGCCCGGAATCCTGTAATTGTCACAGGCAGCCTTTAAGGTATCCTCTATCTCTGTATATTTCGGCGAATAATTACTGTTGTCAAGTCTGGGTATCACGTCTATCACAAGCCCAACTATGATTGCAACAACTATCCCCATCAAAGCTCTCTGTGGTATCAGCCCGATATAATGTGCATAATTGGTATATGTCTTTTTCGCCATATCCTCGGTACCCTTTATCCACACCTTCGGTGTATGTGCATACCAGCCACAGTATACTACCAGTTCAAGAAACAATAGGACTGCCATCCATATCAAAAGCGCAAACACAAAGCCCGTTGAAAAGCTTGTTGCCCCTGCTATTGATGTCAGTATGACAAGCGCTATCGTCCAGAATATAAGTGTCGGAAGCTTCTTTACAAACTTCTCCCAGTCTGTCATGATACGGATATTCCGATTTCTGTAGCCACGCATATGCATGACCTTTTTCTGCAGCTTCTCGGGCATATTGCTTATCTTATATGCCGGGTCCCACTTTATCCGTATTACTCTGTATATGCCAAATATTAAGCAGCAGACTATTATCTCAACTGCCAGTACCATTCTATCAACCACCTTATGTCTTATTTACAGTCATTTGAGACTGTACTTTACATAAAAATTTAGCACATTTTTTGTGCTATGTAAACACAAAATAATATGAATACTGCGGGCCGTATAACAGCTACAAATCAGTTCTGGCCATAGTATGCGTTAGCCCCATGCTTACGGTAGAAATGCTTCTCCTTTATGTTGTCCGGGGCTGGCTTCACGTCAGGATTTACTGACTCTGTGAGTCTGGCCATCTTTGCCACTTCCTCAAGGACAACGGCGTTGTGCACAGCCTCAGCCGCATCCTTTCCCCAAGCAAACGGTCCGTGATTCTGACAGAGCACTGCCGGTGTGTATACAGGATTGATTTTTCTGTTCTCAAAGGTCTCTATGATGACAAGACCTGTGTTTTTCTCATAGGCTTCGTTGATTTCCTCTGTGGTGAGATTTCTCGCACATGGAATTGAGCCCAGGAAATAGTCTGCGTGAGTGGTGCCGTAGAGTGGAATATCCCTGCCGGCCTGTGCCCATGCAACTGCCTCAGGTGAGTGCGTATGTACAATTCCTCCGATATCCGGATACTTTTTGTAGAGCTCTAAGTGTGTTGCAGTGTCTGACGAAGGCTTGTATTTTCCCTCTATCTTATTTCCTTCAAGATCCATGACTACCATATCATCAGGGGTGAGAACATCATAATCCACTCCACTTGGCTTGATGACAAAATAGCCTGTTTCCCTGTCAATTCCACTGACATTGCCCCATGTATATGTGATAAGCCCTCTTCTTGGGAGCTCCATGTTTGCTTCGTAAACCTGTTTCTTTAATTCTTCAAGCATTTTTTGTTCCTCTCTTATTATTTTTTACTGCTATTACAGCGGAAGCGCCTTTACCATGGCACGCTCTGCCTCAATTGCTGCCTTATATGTATTTATGTACTCATCAAAGCCCTTTACATCATCAGGGTCCGGCTGCATTACTATGCCCTTTTCGCCATTAAATACCCTGTCTGAAAGATATTTTTCCAAAGGCTCTCCATCTGCTTTATTCACCATATAAGCTGCGAGCACTGCCATACCCCACGGGCCGCCCTCTCCGGCTGTCTCCATGACCGCAACCGGTGCATCCATGGCTGCTGCAAGTATGCTCTGGCCCACACCCTTTGTCTTGAACAGACCACCATGACCGTAAAGTGTGTCTACCTTTACTTTTTCCTCTTTAAAGAGAATATCACAGCCGATTTTTAGTGTTGCAAGACTTGCATAGAGGTGTGTGCGCATAAAGTTTGCAAGATTCATCCTTGCATCCGGCTTTCTGGCAAACATAGGTCTGCCCTCGTTGAGTCCGATGACAGGCTCTCCCGAGAAAAGGTTAAAGGCAACAAGGCCTCCACAGTCCTTATCGGCTGTAAGTGCATTGTTGTAGAGCTTTCCATATATGTCATTCATATCTATATCCATGCCAAACAGCTCTGAAAATTCCTTGAATAATCCCACCCATGCATTTAAGTCTGACGTACAGTTGTTGCAGTGCACCATAGCTACCGCATCTCCCGATGGTGTGGTGACCATATCAAGCTCCTCATGAACTGCCTTAAGTGCCTTTTCAAGCACCACCATAGCAAATACAGATGTGCCCGCTGATACATTTCCGGTACGCACTGCAACAGAATTGGTTGCGACCATTCCCGTGCCTGCGTCTCCCTCAGGCGGTGCAAGCAATATACCGCTCTCCAGATTGCCGCTTACATCAAGCCTTTTAGCTCCTTCCTCTGTCAGCGTACCTGCCTTTTCTCCAGCCGTAAGCACCTTTGGCAGAATGTCTCTTATATCCCATGGATATTCTTTTACCTTATCTAATGCTGCAAATTTATCAAGCATTGCCGCATCATAATCCCTGGTCTTAGAATCGATAGGAAACATGCCTGATGCCTCACCGACACCCATGACCTTTTCACCTGTGAGCTGCCAGTGAATATAGCCTGCCAATGTTGTGAAATATGATATCTTTGATACATGCTCTTCTTTATTTAATATAGCCTGATACAGATGCGCTATGCTCCACCTCTGCGGAATATTAAAGCCAAGCACCTCAGTAAGCTCTGCTGCAGCCTCACCTGTGATGGTATTTCTCCATGTCCGAAATGGCACAAGCAGATTATCCTCCTTGTCAAAAGGCAGATAACCGTGCATCATGCCGGAAATACCGATTGCCGCAAGCTTTTTGATGGTAACTCCATACTTTTCCTTTGCATCCTGCGCCATCTTGCTGTAGCAGTCTGAAATGCCCTCCCAAATCATATCCAGGCTGTATGTCCAAATGCCGTCCACAAGCATGTTTTCCCAATCATGGGCACCTGTGGCTATAGGAGCATGGTCCTCCCCGATAAGCACCGCCTTTATTCTGGTAGAACCGAACTCTATTCCGAGCACAGCCCTGCCGCTTTCAATAACACTTTTTACGTCTGACATAATATACCTCCACCTTATAATGTAAATTTCTGAATAATTAGCTTAAATTATTATACTGTAATTGTACAACGTTTTTCTTCAAAAGTAAACAAAAGAAAACATAAATATACATAAATTTTAAAATGTTTTCAAAAGCGTTCAAAAGTGAATATCACTTTTTTTATTAAAATTTCAGATTATATTGATAGAATGTAAAAATTATGTTATGTTATATGTGTTTTGTGTAAACTAAATATGTATAACTGGAGCAAATAGTAAAACAAATTATTTTTACAAACGGAGGTAAACATGAACATTTACTCTATATTGCAGTTATGCGGTGGACTTGCCTTTTTCCTTTTCGGAATGCATGTTATGTCAGGCAGTCTTGAGAAGCTCGCAGGAGGCAATCTCCAAAAGATACTTAAGGAGGTAACCTCAAACCCTATCAAGAGCTTATTTTTTGGAGCAATAGTCACTATTGCAATCCAATCCTCATCCGCACTTACTGTTATGCTTGTCGGACTCGTAAACTCCGGCATCATGGAGCTTGCCCAGACTGTTGGTGTCATCATGGGTTCCAACATCGGAACCACTCTCACCGCATGGATTCTTAGTCTTTCAGGTATCGAAAGTGACAATCTGTTCATCTCGATGTTAAAGCCTGAGAACTTCTCCCCTGTCATCGCGCTTATCGGTGTGATTATGATTATGGGAAGCAAGAAGGAAAAGCGCAAAGACGTTGGAATCATCATGGCAGGTTTTGCCGTACTCATGTATGGTATGCAGCTCATGAGCGGCGCTGTATCACCACTCGCAGATATGCCTGAATTTACCGGACTGCTCACCACCTTTAACAATCCATTCCTCGGAGTGCTTGTAGGTGCTGTATTTACCGGAGTCATCCAGTCATCTGCCGCATCAGTTGGTGTGCTGCAGGCTTTAGCCATGACAGGCGCTATCTCATATAGCATGGCTATCCCGATCATCATGGGTCAGAACATCGGTACATGCGTGACTGCACTGCTTTCGTCAATCGGCGTAAACAAAAACGCCAAGAGAGTATCAATCATCCACATCAGCTTCAATCTGTTCGGTACAGCAATAGGACTTGTAGTATACTGTATCGCACGTTATGCTGTTGATCTGTCATTATTTAATGACAGCATCACTCCTGTAATGATTGCGGTATTCCACTCAATCTTCAATATTGCTACCACTATTATTCTTCTGCCATTTAGCAATACTCTTGTAAAGATTGCTAAGAAGCTTGTCACAACTGACAACGCAGACGGACAGGTTGTACTCGACGAGAGACTTTTACTCTCACCTGGACTTGCTGTCAAAGAATGTCTTGAGAAGACAAACGAGATGGCTGAGCTTGCAAGAGACAGCTTCAAGAATGCTTTAGATCTCTTTGACAATTACTCAGATTCAAAGTTTGATGATATTGAAGTCATGGAGGAGCGCCTTGATTACTTAGAGGATCAGCTTGACACCTTCCTCATTCACTTATCCGGAAAGGATGTTTCTGAGGGCGGCAACAACGAGATTTCAAAGATGCTTCATGCAATCAATGACTTCGAGAGAATCGGAGATCATGCGATAAATATGGCAAAGCTTGCCAAGCAGATTGATGACAACAAGCTTGAATTTTCAAAGAACGCAAGAAAAGAGCTCACGGTGCTCAACAATGCTCTGCGCGAGATTCTCACTCTCACTGTAGAGGCATTTAGCAAAAACGATTTGACAGAGGCAGTCAAGGTTGAGCCGCTTGAGCAGGTTATTGACGATCTCACCAAGGAGATTAGAAATTATCATATCGAGCGTCTTCAGAAGGGCAAATGTGACAGCAGACTCGGCGTATTCCTCACAGATTACATCACAAACTGTGAGAGAGCTTCGGATCACTGCTCAAACATTGCTGTATGCCTGATTCAGACACACAACTCATCATTCGAGACACATGATTATCTCAATGAGCTTAAGGCCGGACAGGAGCCTGCATTTGTAGGTCAGTTCACCATGTATCAGGACAAATATCATCTTGATGAGGATTCTAAAAAAGCAAAGAGTAAAAAATCATCGAAATAATATAACGTAATTAAAAAGCAGGATTTCTGATTAATTTCAGAATCCTGCTTTTTTATCATCGTCTGGATATGAAATGCTTCACAATCGTATAAAGCACTATGATGCATGCAAACACATATCCCATAACACCAAGCGCCGGTATGCCAAGTATCTTAGGTGTCATATCTGTGGTACACACTATGCTTGAGCTGATTAGAAGTGCCATAACCCATAAGCCCATGACGATATTTCTCACCAGCCTGTGTAAAAGCCTCGCAAGCTCATCAGAAGCATGCATGTCAAAATTTATGCTTGTCTGCCCTCTTTGATATTCCTCGAGTATCTGCGCCAGCCTATCCGGCAGTTCTGCCATGCGGTGAGCTGATTTGTAGGCTGTCTTCCCGGCTTTTTTAAGCTCGCCCTTCAAATCAAAATTCTTAAGCATCTCCTGCCTTATCCTTGCAGAAGCAATCCCAACCATGTTGATGCCAGGTGCAATATCCGCAAGCACGCCCTCTATCTGAGTGATGCCCCTCGCAAGCATTGTAAAACCATGCGGCATAACAATGCGGTTGTTCTTCATTACCTCCAAAAGCTCCTGAATAAACTCTGCGACATCGACCTGTCCCATATCCAGACTGCCGTATTTATTCATGATTATTTTGATATCCTTGTACAGCTTTGCCCTGTCAGGCTCACCCTTAAAGTCACCAATTGCAAGCACCGCATCCTCTATCATGCCGATATCGTTCATGGCGATGCCGTAAACAGCATTGCTCAGTTCCTTTTTGTCATGCTCAGAAAGCCTTCCCATCATGCCCATATCAATCCAGACAATTTTGCCATCCCTTATCTTTACATTACCCGGATGCGGGTCCGCATGGAAGAAGCCATCCTCTATCACCTGCCTGATATAGTTGTCAATCAGCTTGCTGCCTATCTCCTCAAGGTCATAGCCATCCTTTAAAAGCCCCTCCTTGTCATCGATATTAAAGCCCTTTATATACTCCATGACAAGTACATGTGATGTGGTATACTTGCGGTAAAGCTTTGGTGTGGCTACAAATGCAACATCCCTGTTATTGCCGGCAAACTCCTCAATATTGGATGCCTCAAGCAGGAAATTCATCTCCTCCTGTGCCACAGCCCACATCTCATCAAGCACCATGTCAAAATCCACAATGCCCTTTATAGAGATGGGCGGCACAAGCTTAACCGCCTTGTGAAGCAACGCCATATCCTTTGACATCACCTCGTGAATGCCCTTCCTTTGCACCTTCACAACCACCTGCTCACCGGTTTTAAGTGTGGCCCTGTGCACCTGCGCTATAGAAGCTGCCCCAAGAGGCTTTTTATCTATTGAAGCAAAAACATCCTTCCATGAATAGCCAAATGAAGCATCTATGACAGCCTCCACCTGCTCAAACGGCATCGGCTCCACATCTGAGCATAGCTTCATAAGCTCCTCACAATATTCCTTTGGCAGAATATCCGAGTGAAGCGACATTATCTGTCCAAGCTTAATATAGGTAGGTCCCAGCTCCTGCAATATAAGTCTGAATTTTTCGGGTGTAAGTCCATGCGTGAGCTTGTACTTCTTAAGTACCGCTGTCATCTCCTTCAGGCGGCTATCCATACTAGTTCACGCTTTCCTCTTTATCGTCCTCAGCTTCTATTTTTATATCCGCTGTCTGTGATTCTTCACCGGAAGCACTTTTTCCATCGGCTGAAGTATCTGTTACAATGTCCTCATCCTCGAAAACGCTTTCATCAGCTTCTTGATCCACGTCAGCCTCATCCATCTGTGCAAGCTTGTTCTTTAAAGCCTGTATCTGTTCAGGTGTCATCTTGTCCAAAAGCTCCTCGAGCTCCTCAGGTGACTGTGGCTTAACAGATACATTTACATTTTTCTTGACTGTGTCCTTGATATTGTGCTTAAGCTCCTGATTGAGCACCTTGCCCTGCTCGACAGTCAGCTCACCTCTCTTGACCATCTCATCAAGCACTTCCTTTGATTTCTCAGCAGTCACTGCCACTGTTCCTATTCCTGCAAGTAAAATCTTCTTTAATCCGTCTGTAAGTCTTTCCATGGTAAAATCCTCCGTTTCCTGTTATTTAAAATTGATTGCCGTAATCTGACTACACCTTTAATCATCATAATAGAGAAGCAATCCTTGGCACAAAAATGATAAGTCCAACTATCGCAGCCATTATTGCTGCCACAAGCACTGCTCCTGCTGCCGTGTCCTTAGCTGTCTTGGCAAGCGGCTTTCGCTCTGTCGTTACCAAATCTACAACTGACTCAATCGCAGTGTTGACCAGCTCCAGGGCTATCACCAGTCCAAACAGTGTCAGGCAGATGCACCACTCAGTCGGTGTTATCCCAAGTACCGCTCCTGCTATCACTACAAGTATCGCGACAGTGCAGTGAATCTTGATATTGCGTTCATTTCTGATGCATGTAAATATGCCCTCGAAGGCATAGCCGAAGCTTTTGTACAGAGGTGGTTTCTTTGCTTTTTTCATGTTGATACCTCTCGTGATTTAATTTTGGAATTAGTTTTGATGCCTTTTACTATGGTACTATTGTATAACTTTTTGGTTCAAAATAAAAGGGGATTGTGCAATATTGTTCAAAAAATAGAAGTTACTGACATTTTAAATAATTTTATTACTAACACTTTGCCAGCACTTTAAATATTTCTTATTGACATTACGAATTTATCGTACTAACCTAAACACGTAAAATATACAGTTATAAAGGTAATCAGATATGACAAATTTACATTCAGATAAAATAAAAACAGCAAACCTGCATACTACAACCAATCATATTTATACAAATACTAAACTTCGAAAGCTTTTGGTTCCAATAATAATAGAGCAGCTATTAGCCTCTCTTATGGGAACTGTGGATACAATGATGGTCAGCAATGTAGGTTCTGCCGCTATCTCAGCGGTCTCGCTTGTAGACTCAATCAATATCCTTGTCATACAGGCACTTTCAGCGCTTGCCGCCGGTGGTGCGATTCTCTGTTCACAGTATCTGGGAAGTCACAATACAAAAGGTGCCCGCCATGCTGCAAGACAGGTATTTTTTGTCATGGCATTTCTGTCTGTACTTTTATCTGCTTTTTGTCTGATAACAAGAAAGCCACTGCTTCGTGCCATTTTTGGTGCTGTTGAAGCTGATGTAATGAGAAACTCACAGGTTTATTTCTTTTTTACATTGCTGTCATTTCCTTTTATAGGTCTCTATGATGCCGGCGCATCCATTATGCGCGCACAGAATAACAGTCGCAATCCTATGGTCATATCTGTTATTTCAAACTTTATGAATATCGGCGGCAACGCTATTCTGATTTTCGGCTTCGGCATGGGTGTTGAGGGAGCTGCTATTTCCACTCTCGTATCCCGAATATTCTGCGCGATTGTCGTTATCATACAGCTTCGAAGGGAAAATGAACCGATTTTCATAAAGAACTATATGTCTATACGCCCTGAATGGGGCCTGATTAAAAAAATCCTGCTCATCGGTATCCCATCAGGAATCGAAAACAGCATGTTCCAGTTTGGAAAGCTGGCTATCCAGTCTACTGTATCCACTCTTGGAACCGTGGCCATCGCTGCCCAGGCCATGACCAATATCCTCGAAAACTTAAATGGTATTGCCGCTATCGGAATAGGAATAGGTCTTATGACTGTTGTAGGACAGTGTCTGGGTGCCGGCAGAAAGGATGAAGCTATCTACTATATCAAAAAACTGTCACTGGTGTCTGAGGTCGTAATCATTGCCAGCTGTCTGATTATTTTCATACTCACAAAGCCCATTACAATGCTTGCCGGAATGGAACCTGCCAGTGCACGGCTCTGCTTTGAGATGATTACCTTTATCACAATTGTCAAGCCAATCTGCTGGGTACCATCCTTCATCCCGCCATATGGGCTGCGTGCCGCAGGCGATGTGAAATTCTCCATGATTGTATCCTGCTGCACAATGTGGCTTTGCCGTGTAAGTCTGTGCATATACCTCTGCCGTGTATGGGGCTTTGGTCCGATTGCAGTGTGGATTGGCATGGCTTGTGACTGGATGCTTCGTTCTATTATATTTACTGCCAGATTCCACTCAAGAAAATGGCTGAATCATCATGTGATTGATTGATAATAACAAGCTATACTATGCTCTATTCACAAATCTGTATAAGTAAAGGAAAAACATGAAAAACTATCAACCGGACTATTACAACAATTTCAAATGTATTGCTGACAAATGCAGTATCACATGCTGTCAGGAGTGGAAAATTGCAGTAGATGACGCTACAAACCGCAAATGGAAGAAGCTTTCCCCTCCGGATACTTTATCTACAGCCCCTTTTTCTGCTGATAAAGTGTCTGGAAAAAGTGACAATCTAAGCTCTTACACATGCCATAAGGATGGCAGTCTGGTTATTAAACTGGACGAAAAACATCGGTGTCCGTTTCTTTCAAAGGATAAGCTATGTCATCTTGTAATGACATACTCAGACGAAGTGCTTTCAGAGACATGTGCACTGTTTCCCAGAGAAATCCACCGGTTTTCAACACATGAGGAACGAACACTCATGCCGTGCTGTCCGGCAGTTATCGACCTGTGGTGCGAAAAACCTGTCACATTTCCTGTAATATCCGAGACCCGGAATAATTTATCTACGGCATTTTTAATCCGTGATAATCTGATTAAACTGATATCTGACCAAAGGCTTTCAGTGGAGCTGGCTTTGCTTGATGGGCTTTACATTTTATTGGAATTATATAAAAACCAGCCTGTCACCAATACACATATACAGGAATATTTTTCCGACCAGACGCTTAATGAACTGAATACCGCCATGGAAGATATCCATATCCCGGACGAAGATACATTTATCGAATGCAATGAGCTGCTTCAGGATTTATCAGTAAATTATCGTAAAGAGGGTTTATACACAGCCTTTCTTCAGCCTGTACTGACCGAGGCTTGTAAATACTCCAATATTTATTCACAGTCAGACAATAATTCCATAAGCCGCACCTTGCAAACATCGCAGAAACAATTTGGCTCAATGCTCACAGATTATGACATTGTTTTTCGCAATTATCTGGCAAACGAGCTGTTTTCCGACCTGATATCGCCTGAAGCAGCATCCACTAAAAAGATTATTGAACACATGATTATCAAAATGCAGTGGATTATGATTGAATACACTGCTATACGTCAAAGTCTTTTCTTGTGGTACAGTCACAATGCCAATAGTCCGTTGACATATGAAACCATCAGAGAGCATATTGTCATCATCTCACGCATGACAGGATATGATGACGATGACATACGCGAATATCTTGAAAACAGCTTTGCAAAACTCATATGGGATTGGGGCTACGCCGCACTCATTATGGGAATTAGAAAATAATTACAAAGGAGATTTTTACTATGAGAGAAACAATTTTAGGCAATAACATACGAAAGGTTCCTTCAGTTGCGGTTGGATGCATGCGCCTTTCTGAAAAATCAAAGAATGAGATGAATCATTTTATTCATGCTGCGCTGGAGCAAGGTGCATATTTCTTTGATCACGCTGATATCTACGGTGGCGGTATGAGCGAGAGCGTATTCGGCGAAGCGTTTGCAGACGATCCATCCCTAAAGCGTGAAGATATTTACCTGCAGTCAAAATGTGGCATCCGCCAAGGCTTCTATGATCTCTCAAAGGAGCATATTCTGAAATCTGTCGATGGTATTTTAAAAAGGCTTCATACAGATTATCTTGATCTTCTGCTTCTTCATCGTCCGGATGCACTCGTAGAACCGGAAGAGGTTGCCGCTGCATTTGATGTTCTTTTTGAAAGCGGAAAGGTTCGCCATTTTGGTGTTTCAAACCATAAGCCGATGCAGATTGAACTGCTACAGAAATATGTCCGCCAACCACTCGTTGTCAATCAGGTTCAGTTCAGCATTCCTGTTTCCAATCTCGTTGCAAATGGCATGGAAGTCAATATGGAAACACCCGGTTCAATTGATCACGACGGAAGTCTGCTCGACTACTGCCGCCTCCACAGCATTACTCTTCAGGCATGGTCTCCGTTTCAGATGCCGGCATGGAAAGGCTGTTTTCTCGGAAGCGACGAATACCCGGAACTGAATAAAAAACTTCATGTGATAGCCGAAAAATATAATGTCAGCGATACTACTATTGCGGCTGCATGGATTTTACGCCATCCGGCAAATATGCAGATTGTTACCGGAACTTCAAGCGAAAGCCGCCTAAAGGAAATTATCGCGGCATGCGATATTACTCTGACTCGCGAGGAATGGTATGAGCTGTACCTGGCTGCAGGTCACCTGCTTCCGTAGAAATTATCAGCACTATTTTTCAAAATGCTGATAATCCTTGGAATGCGTCCAATCGCCTCCCCACTCAAAACCATGCTCCGTAAACAGCTTATAGCATAAATCATCATGGTCAATCTTGTGCGAAAAATCCTTGCTCCGGTCAACATAATCTGCGGCATTTGCAGGCTCAATCGAAAGCTCCCCATCGACTGTTTTGACATAAGGATTGTATAGAGTGTTGATATCCACCGCCATTCCCATTCCATGCTTCGATATCTTTGTAGTGTGGGAGATAAATCTGAAATTGAAGGCCGATGAATTATTGTCGCTCATAGATGCCTCATCATCTGCATCGTATTCATCAATGAGTCTGACTTTTTCTATTTGATATCCGGACTCATAGAGCTCCTTAAATATTTCAAGTACATCATCTGCGATATCTTTATTTACAACCAGCTCACCTTCATGCACCTGATTGTCAAAGCCTACGTGTAGTACATGTATATATCGCAGATTTTCTCTGGGGAGTGTACAATCTGCCTTGTAGGATTTGCCCTGCATTTTTTCAAAAATATCATCCGGAATTTCGGATATATAAAATTGCTCTTTATTATTTTCATAAGTCTGTTTCAGGATCTCTGTTTCAGATGTACTCGTGTCAGATGTATTCATATCAGCTACACACGTATCAGATATACTTGTGTCAGATATACTTGTGTCAGGTATATCTTCACATGTATTTTCTGATACATTCGTAGACGATTTATCATTAGACTCTTTCTTATGATTTTTAATGAATTCTCTGCCCGCAAGTGTGACGATAAGCAGCGATGCCACGGCTGTGATTATTATGTTTGTGTGTCTTTTCATATTGGTTTTATGCCTTTCAATTTCTCCCACCGTTGGTAGGAGTATATCTCTACAAATCCTCTGCTTTATATTTATCCAAATATCCATTTTCAAACAGCTACTTCATAAATAGTGCAACGCCCTATTGCACTATTTAGCCTATTTCTTTCTCAAATACTTTCTGTTCTTTGTACTACCAATCGGTTCAATATACTCATTAAGTTGCTTTAATATCGCTTTGGTTCTTGTTTCCTTCAAATCAAGTAATTCACAAAATTCCTGTAAACTATACTCTTTGTCAAATTCCATAAAGTCAAGTATTTTATCATACTGTGCCTGGGTTTTTTTCGTCACTTTTTTTCCGTCACTTTTTTTCGTCGCTTTTTTATCGTCGCTTTTTTTCGTCGCTTTTTTATCGCCGCTTTTTTTCTTAAACTCCAACGTCAAGATGGTTCGATCTGGGTCAAACTTCTCTTCAATAACTGGCTCAATCCATCCTTCATCTTCCCAGACATTAAAGATATTTGGCACACCGCTGCCTGCACGTTCACCGATATTAATCAGATTGAACATCTTCATCAAGGCTTTGTTTCTAGGATCCGATTCGCCACCTTTTCTCATCTGTTCTTTACCAGTACGAATGTATCCTGGATTTTCTAATATCAGCTTATCCGGTTCCTTTTTGATAACAACTCCACGAACACCATAATAATCTGTATTGATCAAACAATTTGCCAATGCTTCTCTGAGTGCTTCGTGTACCGGAGTGTCATCAATACGATCTCCACCACTGGTTTTAAACGGAACTTTTATATCTTTTATGATTTTGTTATAGACCCTAAAATAAAAGTCACAAATGTTACCAGACCACTCTCCTGAGCTGGATTGCAGGCGATCCGTCCATCTTATTGTAGGATCAAGCATTTCTCTATAATCCAAGAAATATTCCGGAAAATGTCTCACGATGTTAAACTCATCTCCAAACATCAACATTCCTGCTGCTGTTGGGTGCAACTGCTTGTCCTCTCGCGATATAGCCGCAGCTCCAATACTACGTAAATATTCTGCATCATCCAATCTTTCAAATGGATGACCTGCTTTTAATGTTCTATGCCTATTCCGATATCCCTGTATTGTTTCTGCATTTAGCTCCGACAATTCCGCATCATCCAGAATTTCCATATCCATAGTATTCTCTGTCTGATCACGCAGCATCGCCTTAACCTGAAGTCTTGTACATTTATAATCACCAGCATTTGACCTACGGAAAGTCTGATTAAACATATCATTATTGATGTATACCGGTTTCTCACTCCGTTTCGCCATAGGAACAGTAATAACAATAATAATATCTTCGCCTATATCATAAGTTTGTACATCAGATTCTGTAAGTAGATTTATATTCACCTTATTGCGATTATGCAGCAAATTCCACAGGTCATCCAAGAGTTTCTCTTTATCCTTGAGTTTTAATCCTGTTGTCCTCCAATGTTTATCATCCAATTCTTTCACTCCAAGAATGATAACGCCACCATAAGTATTAGCATATGCAGAATATGTCTCCCACATATCATTAGGGAGTCCACCATTTGCTCTCTTTACCTCACGTCTGTTATCTTCCTTATATGAATCAAATTGTGATATATCAAAAAAATTTGCCAATATCTACCACCTCAATCCGGTTAAATTATTTTTATTATTACCTAAGATTTTATTTCAATACGCTTTTGCTCAATACAAGCTGAAATACAACTACATATCAAGATCTAACACCCTATTTGTCTCAATAGACCTTCAATAAAATCACAAGCATATTTACGTTTCAACTTGCTGTGATTTGCCTGGTTGTAATAGTTTCTAAGGCAGTTATAGCAAGAAGTGTTTTCATCGAAACATTGTTGTGATACTTTCGCATATGCTGCATTTAAAGATGTTATTACAGCGTTCTTCTCAATCAGTCTCTTAACATGACCTGCTCCTTCTGGAACATTATCATAGATCAAAATATCATAGCTATGCTGCTCTAGATTCAATTCAAGCACACCATCTATGTCATTTCTCTCAATCCCAAGTCCAATACTTATTCCCTCAAGAAATGCATACATGAATAACAACGCAATCGCATAATCTTCCTTCGTAAAGGATCCTAACATAGGAATAGTAAATCGAGCTACATCTGTTTGGAATCTATGTCCAAGCTTAATTACATCATCAGGTGCGCTTGAGTACCATACATTTTTACATCATTCTCAAACTACCCAGCTCCCTTTACCTCATGAGGATACGCTTGAATACCATACATTTTTACATCATTCTCAAACTTACATTCATGCTTTTTCACTCTCCTTGTAGCTTGAGTACCATACATTTTTACATCATTCTCAAACATCAGTTCCAGTGCCAGTAATACCGTTTCCGCTTGAGTACCATACATTTTTACATCATTCTCAAACTCCATGTTTAAGTCTTGCTTCTGCCTCTTTGCTTGAGTACCATACATTTTTACATTATTCTCAAACTACTTTTGTGAAAGAGAGGTAAAGATAATGGCTTGAGTACCATACATTTTTACATCATTCTCAAACAACCAATATTAGATAAATTAACATCATCATGCTTGAGTACCATACATTTTTACATCATTCTCAAACTATCTTGGTGCTTATTAGCTAATAGTTCTGAGCTTGAGTACCATACATTTTTACATCATTCTCAAACTTGATTTTGACTCGCCACTTTATCTCACCTGCTTGAGTACCATACATTTTTACATCATTCTCAAACACAGCCGTCAAACTAAAAGGGTTCTTGTAAGCTTGAGTACCATACATTTTTACATCATTCTCAAACGCAATACATCCACAACAGAAGTCCTGATGTGCTTGAGTACCATACATTTTTACATCATTCTCAAACTGTAAACACGTACTCAACACATTGAGAGTAGCTTGAGTACCATACATTTTTACATCATTCTCAAACACTTAAAAATAATATCAGTGCAGCAGCAATGCTTGAGTACCATACATTTTTACATCATTCTCAAACTTAAGTGAATGTGTGCGCCATGACTTCATAGCTTGAGTACCATACATTTTTACATCATTCTCAAACCGTTTCAGACCTTGCAAGGTCATGGATTTTGCTTGAGTACCATACATTTTTACATCATTCTCAAACTGTTGCCTTCAAGTGGCGTTCTATCAGGTCGCTTGAGTACCATACATTTTTACATCATTCTCAAACAAATCATGGCTATGCGTTTAAATATGAGTCGCTTGAGTACCATACATTTTTACATCATTCTCAAACATAATTTGATGAACAATCAGAAATCATTTTGCTTGAGTACCATACATTTTTACATCATTCTCAAACATGGACATGTGGAGTTGGTGACTGACTAATGCTTGAGTACCATACATTTTTACATCATTCTCAAACGCCTGTTCCCTTGCAATCACCATTTTGTCAGCTTGAGTACCATACATTTTTACATCATTCTCAAACCGTCTGCGCTTGCTGTTGCTTATAGCGTTCGCTTGAGTACCATACATTTTTACATCATTCTCAAACGTTTTGGCTACGTTCTAAGCCATCAAGCTCGCTTGAGTACCATACATTTTTACATCATTCTCAAACTTTCCCGAAGTCGTATAATCGATTTAACCGCTTGAGTACCATACATTTTTACATCATTCTCAAACTCGGAGGACGATTGGTTATCAACTATTTGCGCTTGAGTACCATACATTTTTACATCATTCTCAAACCAACGAGAGGTACTGAAAAAGACCAATTAGGCTTGAGTACCATACATTTTTACATCATTCTCAAACTGAGGGGGACTTCTTTCGGCAAGAAGCAACGCTTGAGTACCATACATTTTTACATCATTCTCAAACGTCCTCGGACATGGTGTCAAAAACCTTGTAGCTTGAGTACCATACATTTTTACATCATTCTCAAACAAAAAGGCAGCATACAACGCAGTGTATAAGCTTGAGTACCATACATTTTTACATCATTCTCAAACAGTTAATGAATTTCACATAAAAGTGTTCACGCTTGAGTACCATACATTTTTACATCATTCTCAAACGTGACGCCTGTACAGAGTGGCTTTTGATACGCTTGAGTACCATACATTTTTACATCATTCTCAAACTGCTCAATTCCCTTAAACTCTCCTGTCGATGCTTGAGTACCATACATTTTTACATCATTCTCAAACCTCAAATTCAAAAATAAAATGCTATCATCGGCATAAAAACAAGGTACTCAAGCTTAACTATTCAATAAATTTCACATCCGTCTCTATCTATAATATAACGCATTCCTCCTTCCATGCAACTTCTTTCATGATTTTCAATAAATAATCCCTTTACATCCTGATAAGAAATCTCCTTAATCAATTCCTGCATTTGCAAATCTGTTAAATAGCTTCGAAGATTAATAAAAACAAACACTTTTGTTGCCAAAACATTTACCGCTATCTTTATATAACGTATTATTTGTTCAAAAAAATCAGTTTCCTGTACTTCATACCGAATACCTACTGATTTGAACAATGCCGGCATATCCAAATCCATATCAAATTCCAAAACATATTCTGTATTTTGTTCTAACTCCAACAAATATTCCTGTATTTTTCCTGTTAATTCAAGTGTTTTTACATACATCAACTCCGATTTTGACAACTGATCCAATTCTGCATACAACTTATTTAATATCTTCCGTCCATTTATTTCTATCTGAAACGGATTCACAATTATTTCCATGTTTTTTGCAATGTTCAATTCTTTTTCTTTATCAGATAAAACAAATCTCCCCTCTTCTCCATTTTGCTGTAAAAATAATTCCTGCAAGTAATATGCATACAATTTGGGTGACTCTATTATCCATTCAGTAAATACATATTTATCACTTAATACCGCTGTATTTAAATTAGTATGTACTAATTTCATAAAATCACCAACCTTTCATCACTATCTAACACTTCACTTTTAAGTTCTCCGATAATAATATCCATTTTTGCATATTGCTTTTCGGTAACCGTCAATAACTGTATCACCCCCTCCTCTGGTTTATTTTTGTGAATATTTTCAACAATTGCATTTACTGCGGTACTGTTTAAAGCCAATTTGCAATATACGGATTCCTGCAACATTAAAAATCCATTTTTCAATAAAAATTTTCGAAAATGTACATATGCACGTCTATTTTCACTTGTTGTTACCGGCAAATCAAAAAATACCAATACTCTCATAAACCTATAACTCAATTCTGTAAAATCGAATCAGTGAACTGTCATCTCCACTCAAAGCATCGAAAATGCTTTTGCAATATATTTTAATTGCATTATTAACATACTGTATTTTCCCATCAATTTGTACTTCCTGATTCAACACATTTACAAGTTGCATCTTTTCTTCATGTTCAAACTGCTCTAATTTCATTGTTAAGACCTGCCTGTCAACAAGTATTCTGAATGGTTCCATCAAATCCGATGCTAGATTGAACTGATTAAACATGTTGTCATGAAAAACACCTAATTGCGTGATGTAACCATTAGCTACAATTTCCCTTGTAAATGCAGATAAAATAATTGAATATCCGTAGTTCAACGCTGCATTAATCAAATTATCTTCGGTTCTTGTAAACTCTAATCCAAATAAGGCATTAAAATAAACTTTTGCTGCATGCCCTTCTCGATTTGTTCCATCATTCCATGCAATTTCCTTTAAATAAGATTCCAGTAAATCTGATTCTTCCTTTCCCAATAATTCTAACAGCTCCTTTTGTTTCCTGATTTTTTCACTTACAATTTCCGTCCATACTGCTTCCTTTGTATTCTTTTTCCAATTAATCTGTTTTCTCACTTTATTACTGGTATCATGACTTCCATAATAATTAACTAACTCACATGATGGATTCTTTTTTTCATCACAAAATATTACTTTAATCTTCCTTTTTGCAAGTTCAGCAATCAAACTAGCTGTCAATGATACTGCTGTCGACTCAATCAGTATTGTAGAAATTTCACTTAATACAATCTTTGTCACCTCTTCACCACGCACAACCATCTGACCTAACTGTAAATCAAGTTTTGCACGCTTCGAAATAACAACTATGCGCCAACTCATAACTTCAACAGATCAATCTCTTCTTCATAAATTCCCGTTGGAGATTGATTAATAATTGAAATCTGTTTATATTTGTCTATATTCTTATTTATTAAAATTCTTCCTGCTTCCGTTCCGCCTCCTATTTCTCTCAAGTTTTCTCTTGCGCTCCGACATTGCATTATATGAAAAATTTTTTTAATTGTATTACACTGTTCCTCTCTTGACAACTCAATAAATTTTTCTCTACCTTTTTTCACTGCTTCCATTTCTGACATCAAGATTGCACTATATACTGGAATTTCCAATTTTTTACTTAGTACATCATATACTTGACATAATTCTTTTTCACCCAATTTATCATTATGAGTTATTTGCAAATTTTTATTTTCTGCTTTTCGTTGTAAAAATTTTATAATATTCTTTAGAATAATCGCATTTGTATTTTCAAGCACCAGTTGATTTGCATTCTTAAAAATTAAATAATTTGTTTTACGACCTGAAATCCAAATGTATGATCCATTTATTTTAAATAAAGTATCCGTTTTTATTTTTAAAAGGATTTGAGGATTTATTAGTCCACGTTCTTTTAAATAATATATGATTTTTTCCTTATTATTTTCCAGTGTTTCTCTTAAATATATCGGTATATACTCTATTGTTTTCTTTATTTTTCCTTTTTTATCAATAGATTTTACTAGCAAATAGTAACTTCCAGCAATTTCTGTGTACCCTCCATATTTCTTCAAATTATTTAATCGATTGTCACTCTCTTTAAGCGGTAATTGTCCTTTTCCTTTTTTTATCGGTTGTTGTTTAAATAATCCTCCTTTGACCTCATAGGTTCTTCTTGTAACCAAGATATTATTCTTCTTCATAACGTTCTTCACCGTTACAATCGTACCATTATTACCTGCTTTCCATGCGACCTCCCCATTTCGGATAATGTCTTTGTCTCCTTTAAACATCATCTTCAAATTATAACTTCGTCCTGGATTTTCTTTTATAAACCAAGCTGCATTCTTTGTGAATTTTGTGTAATAAGAATTTCCAACCACAATGTTAAGATATGCATCTTTCGCATGATGAAGATCATTCATATCACGTACTTTTAATAAATCCGGTGTAAAATCTTGTCGAAACTCTGACACATTCTTCGCTTTTACATATACAATCTCCGAATCTGGAAATACCTGTTTTAAAATCTCCGCTACTGCTTTTGTACTTTGTCTGGTTTCTACAAGCTGTCTATTAATAAATCCAGCAAGTTCGTCAGGCGTCAGTGCGGTATTTCTAATTAATCGCTCATACTTTTCTTTCGTAATAAAGCCTTCATCTAATAATGATTTCCAAAATAATTTTCTTGCTTTTCGAATACTTCCTTTAATAGGATACTCGTCAGACTTTGCTGCATTATATTCCTTCTTTACTAACACCCTGTTATTCAAACTATCATCCATAGTCTTTGATTGTGGATAAATATGATCTATATCATACTTTGTGTTGTCCCACAAATCTTCCAACTGAATTATCTCACCTGAATACATACATCGTCCTTTTTGGGTATAGTACAAATATAATTTATCACTTCTCAATTGCTGGTCTTCGTTTTTGTTGAGTTCTTCTATCCAGTCTCTTTCTTCTTCTTTACATTTTTTGTATAAATCAATAAGCTGTTTTTTGCGGGAGTCTCTTCTTTTATCTTTTTGGTTCCCTTGCTCTCCTCTTGCCATCTCTACAAAAACTCGTTTTGGTGCACATTCCATTACCTTTTGTAGCTCTTTCACTACTTTTAAGGTTTGCCAAATCTGTCGTTTTACTGCTGGTGAAACATATAATTCGTCCACTGTTTTATATGACAAATTCTTTTCTTTTCGAATAGAATTATATTCTTCGATTCTGTCCATAAACTGATAATTCTTACTTAGAATCTGCATCAGATTATCATTAGTTTCCCACATAGCTGTGATAACATTCCATACTTCTTCAGTTCCTGGTGCAGGTGTTGTTATATTTTCCAGAAAAGCTTTTGATAATCTTCCCCATCCTTTATATGATAACATGCTGATACTCTTAATCTGCTTTTCTGTTAATTCAGGATGCATTCTCATTACTCTTTGTTTCAATAGTTTCTTATCATCACCAAATAATACAATATTAAGAATAATCTCTTCTTTTTCTTTCTGGCTTAATGTAACCCCTGTAAGTTTTTCCTTAAAGTCATGAAATGCTGTCAATTGAGCTTTAAAATCCCCATCAATTCCAGTAATTTCAACGTTCTTATCCACTATTCCTTCACGAATCAGATAATTTTTCAACTTTTTTATTGTTACCTTTCGATAACAACAAAATACTTCTTTATATAATCGTTGTTTCAACTCTACCGAAATTTTTTCTCCATTTAAGCGCAAATTATTGAGTTCATTAAGTACCATATATTTACTATATAAAAGAGAATCTTTAGGGAGGACATCTTCTCCCAACATATAAGTACATTTATTTGTCATTCGGCGAATAAATTTTTCTGCACTTTCCTCTATATCTATTACATCTTTAAAATTCCATGGGTAAATCTTCTCGTTATTTTTTCTTACTGCCCATGTAAACTTTCCCTCTGTACCTTCTTCATTTCTACCCAGTGGCCCTACATAATATGGAATTCTAAACTCAAATAACTGTAAAATCTTTTCTTTATTTTCCTGCATAAAGGAACTTTTTCCAGACAAATTATCTAATATTTTTCTTAATTCATACATATGAACCTGATAAGGAATTACACTATTTTCTTTATTAACTTGTTTTGGTAAGAAAGTTCCCTGTTCCAGTTCTTTTTCCAAATAAGAAACCACTTCTTGGTCTGAAATTTTTTTAATTACATTCTTTTTCAGGAAATCGTAGAACTCCTCTTTGCTACATTTTTTACTCTGCAAATCATTCTTTTTTCCATTTTTCTTTGTCATTCCTATATAAGCCACATAATTATTCAACTTCTCTTCTGTATCAATAAAAATGTGCTTATACTCCAGTGGCAAATATTTCCGAACTATCTTTTTTAAATATCTTAAATCCGCTTTATGCTTTTCATATAATTTAACCTTTGCTTCTGAAATAGAGGAACTGTCCCCCAAAATTTCAACCAATACAGACCAATCATACACTGCCTTTGCAGATTCAATAATATAATATTGTTCTACAAGATCTGCTTCAACTGTTCCAATATAGTCATCATATCCCGTATCTGAAAATGAAATTTTTGGGTTCTCGCATCCATCCAATTCACTATTTTCAAAAATATCTGATAGTTTTACGCTTCCTCCAGAAATCAGATTTAGTATTGCCTTTTCGCATGTTGTTTTTGCATTCAATTGTTTTATTAAGCGACTTTTTTTGACAGATTTTGTATGCATTCTATCCTTTAAAGTATTCTCGATAAATTGAATCTCGTCATCCGATAATTCCAATGTCCAGTTTAGTTCTTCTTTTTTCAAGTTTTCTTCGAGCTGCAAAAATGTCCCTTTAAATTCTTTGATTTTGCTGATATCACCTGATAGCAAAAAATGTCCGCGGTGCTTCATCATATGGTGGAGTCCCAAATATACTAACCTGATATCTGGCATTTCTTCCGTTTCCATCAGCATCTTTCTCAGATGATAGATTGTTGGATACTCTCTATGATACTCTTTGTCTGTGTAATTTTTATCCACAAACAATGCATATGGCAATTCCGGACATTTTCCGTTAATATCTTTTTTATCCTCAGGATAATATTTACTTTCCTTCATCCTTTGAAAAAAGCCCAAATCCACTTTACTGATTTCTTCAGAAAATAATTCCTGCAGGATCTGAATTCGCCAGTTTCTTCTATCTAATCGCCTTCTGGCTATACGAAAACTTCTTCTTTCTTCTGCTGTTAATGCACTTTCAAAAAGCCGTACACCCCATAAAGCTTTTCCATGTCTTCTCAAAATATGATAGTCCGTATCTGTTATTGCCCATCCTAAAGATCCTGTCCCCATATCCAAGCCCATATAGTATTCTTGATTCATCTTTTTCCTCCTTCATAAGTCTATTTCGTATTGACTTTTCTGTCCTTTAGCACTATACTAAAGTTGAGTTTAGTACCATACTAAATTTACATCATAAGTTCAAATAAGAATTTAATTCAAATCGCCACTCCGGTGGTCCACAGTGTGTGGAAAAAGTCTGCAATGCAGACTTTTTTTATGCAACTCAACCTCTAAAAATCCGTCTTGTATATAATTTCAGTATATTCCTATTACAGATTTTTTCAACAGTTTTTAATCCTTCTTCCGTAGTTTTTTGCGTATTTTTTATTCCTCTTTCATTTATCTTATATTTATAATAATGTTATGAGGGTGCGGACAAATGAAAGGGCTTAAAACTAAATGAAATAGTTCAACCGACAAAACTATCAATACTAAAGAAATACAGCATATATCTCATCCTCAACAGATACTTTTCTTTTAGACATAAAATATGCTCCCTCCTAAGTGACAAGTTTTTATTATTTCACTTATCTACCTAGAAGGAAGCATTTCAACACGAGTGACAGCTCTATTATTAAACTTATTATCCCTGATACCTTATTCTCTCAACCAGCGTTTCCTTTTTCAGATTACTGCTTAAAACTAGGGAAAGCACAATCTGCAAAAGACCGACCAGCAAAATCATAGCAATAATTGGTGTAAAATGCAAATGTTCTGTCAATGATGTTTCATAAATTTTTCAACAAGTTCCGCTGATTTCTTAATAATTCTCTGCGTGCACTTCAAAATAGCTCTGCGGATGATTACATACCGGGCATACCTCAGGTGCTTTTGTTCCTACCACAATATGTCCACAGTTACGGCATTCCCATACCTTAACTTCGCTCTTTTCAAATACCTGCGCAGTTTCAATATTTTTAAGAAGTGCACGATATCTCTCCTCGTGATGCTTCTCAATCTCTCCTACAGCTCTGAATTTTGCTGCAAGTTCAGGGAAGCCTTCTTCCTCAGCTGTTTTAGCAAAACCTTCATACATATCTGTCCACTCATAATTCTCGCCTTCTGCAGCTGCTGCCAGATTTTCCTTTGTATCACCGATTCCTGCTAATTCCTTGAACCACATCTTTGCATGTTCTTTTTCATTATCTGCAGTCTTTAAAAATAATGCTGACATCTGCTCGTAGCCTTCCTTCTTTGCCACAGAAGCAAAATAGGTATACTTATTTCTTGCCTGAGACTCCCCTGCAAATGCTTCCTGTAAATTTTTTTCTGTCTGTGTTCCCGCGTATTTGTTTGCTGCCATTTCTTTTACCTCCGTTTTCTTCACAACTTTTTCAAAATCTGATGCCGGATGTTTGCACAAAGGACATATAAAATCATCCGGTAATTCTTCACCTACATATTCATATCCACAGATTCTGCAGCGCCATATTGTCTGACCATCCAGCGTTTTTCCAACTGCCTGTGGCTTAGGTTTAATATTATTCTGATAATACTCGTATGTTACAGAAGGAATATCACTTAGAACTTCCATATCCGTTATCTCACCGATAAACATCGTATGCGAACCTAAATCTTCTGTTTTATGAACTGTTACAGAAATGTATGCATTGGTACCATCTGTAATATAATAAATACCATTTGTCCCCCTTGCACACTTTTCAAATGTTTCAAACTTATTGGTATCCCTTCCTGATTGAAAGCCAAAATGTTTAAATAATTCAAATGATGCATTCTGACTCAGGACTGATACTGTAAACTTTCCGGTTCTTTCAATCATGTCATGCGTGTAATTTGCTTTGTTAACGCAGATACTTAACTTGTTTGGTTCTGAAGCTGCCTGAATTGCTGTATTAATAATACATCCATTGTCTTTTTCGCCTTCCCTGGCAGTCAGTACAAACAATCCGTAACTCAACTTATACATTGCCTTTTTGTCCATGTAATTCCTCCTTTTCCTTCTCCCTGCATTTCAGACAAATACCTTTAAACAAAATATCATAATCCAAAAATTTAATTCCATGAGTGTTATGAATTCTTTCCAGCAAGTTTGGTATTTCATCCATATCCACATCTGAAATATCGCCACACTTTACACACCTGACGTGGTAGTGATTGTTCAATGTAAAATCAAACCGGTTCGGTCCATCCGGAACTTCAATTTTTCTTAAAGCTCCTTCTTCTATCAAGATATCAAGGTTTCTATATACCGTTCCTTTTCCGATTGTAGGATATGCTTCTTTTATAAATTCATACACTTCATTTGCTGTGACATGCTTTTTCATCTCATATACAGCATTTCGCACTAGGTCTTTCTGAATAGTATTTCTTCTATTTGTCATTTGTTCTCCTTATTAGGATTTATTTTCAATAAGGATTATATATCATTTTAAAAGTATTGTCAATAAACAGTAATAATTCCTGTTATCATTTTCTGCTTCTTGCTCCAACCACATTCCTCTAATCCGCCTTGCAGGATTGTCCATGGCATATAAACCAATACTGAAATAACGGTTCCGCCTGTCCTTGCTATGGTGCTTTATCTCTTGTTGTCATTCCGTTTGATAAAATTGGTGCAGGCACTTGTTTCTGTCTGAGGATATTATGCGGTACAGTGAAATCAAAAAAGCACTTGGAAATGTGACCCACAAAATGCTGTCCAACAAGTTAAAGAAATCAGAAGCGGATGCCTTGATTATCCGACATGAATATCCTGGCGTACCACCTAAAGTGGAATACTATCTTTCAGAAAAAGGGAAATCTCTCATGCCTGTTTTACAGTCAATCTGCCTATGGGGGCATGAGCATTTTCCGGAAACTCTATCTGGTAAAGGTTGAATTTTATTCCGGAATCGTGGTTTGTGACCAATCATAATCTCCGATTATAGATTTACATATATTTTCGGTCACTTTAAACATAAGGACCTGTCTCTTATACACATCTGACGCTGCCGACGACTAGTCGAGTG
>ERZ1027150.506-NODE-506-length-33708-cov-7.496241_pt1 | contig 33708 bp, 19 predicted proteins | sample MGYA00519276_ERZ1027150 | MGnify/ENA primary metagenome ERZ1027150 (study PRJEB26926, sample SAMN06164860) | human gut metagenome | biome: ENVO:00009003; feature: ENVO:2100002; material: ENVO:00002003 | host: Homo sapiens | place: USA | collected 2012 ... | reverse complement strand
ACGAGATTAGCTGCAGTCTCGTGGGCTCGGAGATGTGTATAAGAGACAGGGCCTGATACGTGCGGTGGATTTCGCGGGAGCGCATGGCCTGGGAGAGGACGGCGGCGCTTAAGGCGTGCTTGGCGAGTACGATAAGGCCGGTGGTGTCGCGGTCGAGGCGGTTGATGCAGCGGTAGACGAAGGGTTCACCTTTCTGTTCAAAATACCATGCAATGCCGTTTGCCAGCGTATTTTCATAATTTCCAATCGACGGATGAATCGGCGTATCAGCGGGTTTATCCACAACGAGGATGTCGTCATCCTCATACACAACCGAAAACGGAACCGGCCGCGGCAGAATTCCGTCGGAGGGTTCTGTTTCGACAAGGTGCGTTTCGATCACATCCCCGGCGTGCACGGCCTGGCTCGTCCAGGCGCGGACGCCGTTTCGGAAAATGCCGTCCTCTGTGCGTTTTAAGCCCGTAATAATATGGCGCGAATATCCATGCCGGCGGAGAAACCATTCCACAGTCAGATTTTCCCGTTCCTCCTCCGGCGAAACCACATATGTAAACCTGTGTCCCATACACAAAACCTCCGTTTCTATAGCTTTTTTATCGAATGAACCCCGTCATTTCGGGGCAAAATTTCAAAAAGAGACTTTCCCAGTCTTTCGCAAGTATAGCCGAAAACAGATGGAAAAGCAAGAAACTTACTTTTCTATAGCGAAAATATAAAAAAGTATAAAAGTTTCATGAAATGTCAGAATTTGATTGATTTTAGCGAAAGAAAAGTTTATGCTACTAAAAAAGAAAGAAAATCAAGAAACAGGAGGGGATACAGATGAAGCAGGTGCAAAAACCGAAAAAACCCATGATTTTTTATTATGTGATTGCGCTGATCGTCATTCTGCTGTTAAATCTTCTGCTTTTCCCGAGACTTCTCGAGCCCAAAGTAACAGAAGTTGATTACGGAAAATTTTTGCAGATGGTAGATAACAACGAAATCAGCGAAGTCCAGATCCAGTCAAATGAGATTATTTTCAGCGACAAATCAAGCCCGGCGAATTATTATAAGACGGGTGTGATGAATGATTACAAGCTGGTAGATCGTTTATATGAGGCAGGTATTACCGAATTCGGAACGCCGATCATAGAGCAGATGTCGCCACTCATGGAATTTCTTTTAACATGGGTAATACCGATCGTTGTGATGGTTGCGCTCGGACAGTGGCTGATGAAACGCATGACGAGCAAGATGATGGGCGGCATGGGAAATGCGATGAGCTTTGGAAAGAGCAACGCCAAGGTTTATGTACAGTCCGAAACCGGCATTAAATTTGCAGATGTTGCCGGAGAGGATGAGGCAAAAGAAATTTTACAGGAGATTGTTGACTTCCTGCATAATCCCAAAAAATATGAAGAAATTGGTGCAAAAATGCCGAAAGGAGCACTGCTTGTCGGCCCTCCAGGAACCGGTAAAACACTGCTGGCAAAGGCAGTAGCCGGAGAGGCAAATGTTCCGTTCTTCTCCATTTCCGGTTCTGAGTTTGTCGAGATGTTCGTCGGCATGGGAGCTGCGAAGGTGCGTGACCTGTTCCAGCAGGCAAATGAGAAAGCACCGTGTATCGTCTTTATCGATGAGATCGATACCGTCGGCAAAAAACGTGACGGCGGCGGATTCTCCGGAAACGACGAGCGTGAGCAGACCCTGAACCAGCTGCTTGCCGAGATGGATGGATTCGATGGAAAGAAAGGCGTTGTCATTCTGGCAGCGACGAACCGTCCGGATTCCCTGGACCCGGCACTTCTTCGTCCGGGCCGTTTCGACCGCCGTGTGCCGGTTGAACTGCCTGACTTAAAAGGCCGTGAGGAAATCCTGAAAGTCCATGCGAAAAACATCCGCGTGGGCGACAATGTCGATTACAATGCGATCGCACGTATGGCATCCGGTGCTTCTGGTGCAGAACTTGCCAATATGATCAACGAGGCAGCACTCCGTGCTGTCCGTGATGGAAGAAAATTCGTCACCCAGGCGGATCTGGAGGAGAGCGTTGAGGTTGTCATCGCCGGATACCAGAAGAAGAATAAGATCATGACCGACAAAGAGAAACTGATCGTTTCCTACCACGAGGTCGGCCATGCACTCGTCGCAGCACTGCAGAGCCATTCCGCTCCGGTTACGAAGATCACCATTATCCCGCGTACGTCCGGCGCCCTCGGCTATACGATGCAGGTGGATGAAGATGAGCACAACCTGATGAGCCGCGAAGAGTTGGAAAACAAGATTGCAACGCTGACCGGCGGCCGTGTGGCAGAGGATCTGGTGTTCCATTCCATCACGACAGGTGCTTCGAACGATATCGAGCAGGCAACGAAGGTGGCAAGATCCATGATCACCCGCTTCGGTATGAACGAGGAATTTGGTATGGTTGCATTTGAGACGGTAACGAACCAGTACCTCGGCGGTGACTCTTCCCTGGCATGCTCCGAATCGACAGCAGCACAGATTGATGAGAAGGTTGTTGCAGCAGTCAGAAAACAGTACGACAAAGCAGAGCAGCTCTTAAAAGATAACATGCCGAAACTCCACGAGCTGGCAAAATATCTGTATGAGAAAGAGACGATCACAGGTGATGAGTTTATGGAAATCCTGAATTTATCCCCGGATCAGCTCACGACAACGAGAATAGAAACAAACTAAAAAGCGATAAAAGCAGATGAGAATCCCGCGTTACTGTTCACCCAGCAGTGAAACACTTGCTGTTTCACTGCGTAAGAAAGTGATTCACGAATCCCGCGTTTCAAGGCGACTTCAGCCTTGCGCGGGATTCTTTCTTGTGCTATAATGCTGTAATGCGAAATTATGACACAAAAAGACAGATTTTTTTAAGATAGACCAAGAGAACATAAGGAGAAACGCAATGAAGAAAAAACAGGCATGGAAAGTGATGGGTGCTGTCCTTGCGGGCACACTGGTATTTTCCGATGCAGTTCCGCTCCGTGCCAGCGCATCGGCAGGAACGGAAAAAAGCGCAGTACAGAACGAAACTGTCTCCGGAACGGAGAACGGTACAGAGACAAAGACAAAACGGGCAGCCGTTTATGTGAATCTGAAAACCGGTGATGATACGGCAGACGGTACAACGGCAGAGACAGCAGTAAAAACCGTGGAAAAAGCACAGGAGCTTCTTGCAGTTGCAGCGGCAGAACTGCAGGCGGACGGGAAAACAACCGAAAAAAATACTGCTGCAGATACCAGCAAAACGGCAGCGGAGGAAGCAGCAGAAAAATATCTGGTATTCGTCGGAATGGATAAAAAAGAGCTGGAAACGTATCGAAAGAAACAGCAGAAAACAGACTTCTGGGGAAGAGTAACAGATACCGTTTTTGCGGCAGATGAAATCGTGGTGACAGAAGCCGGATATGAGGCTGTTCTGGCAGCAGAAAAAGCAAAAGAAACGGTTTCGGAAACACCAACGCTTGCGCCAGGCGAGTCTCCGGCACCGGATGCGGCAGAAGATACCGTAACACCGACTCCGGGTCCGACGGAAACGCCGGATGCAGAGCCGACCGCAGAACCAACGGTGACCCCGGACGCAGAACCGACGGAAACGCCGGACGCAGAGCCGACCGTAACGCCGGCGGAGGAACCAACGGCAACTCCGACACCGGATGCGGACAACGGAGAAGATACAGGGGATACACCAACGGCAGCTCCGACACCGGATGCGGAACCGACCGTAACGCCGGAAGTAACTCCGACGACAGCACCGGGCGAGAATACCGATGACAGTGAAAATCCGGAGAATCCGGAAACTCCGGCAGAAGATCCAACCGTGACACCTGCCCCGGATGATACAGCAAAAGACGATCCTGCAGCAGATGATACAAACCAGGATAACCAGAACGGAACGGGAAATGATGCATCATCGGACCAGTGGAAACAGGATGAAAATCTGGATGATCTTGTAAAAGATGAAATTCAGAAAGAAAACGAAACCGTAAAAAATTTCGATGAAATTTCCAATCCATCCGGTACGGACAGCACAGAAGAAGGCTATCTGGTCTCCGATGTCTCTCTTTTGATCCAGCCGATGGCAGTAAGTCTGTCCAGAAGCCTTGTATCAGAGGAGCAGACGGAAACAGCAGAAGCTGAGACGGCGGACGAAGGCGAACATGAACTGCTTGCAGCTGCAGAGCAGAAATCCAACCTGAGTGCCGGTGAAATGACAGCAAGTGCAGCCGATGACGTAAGTACGCTGCGTGCCGCAGGAACGATCCTTGTAGGACCGGACAACTACGGAACGAATAAGACATCTACTCCGGCTCCGACAGCCACACCGTCGAAGAGCAGCAGTAACAACAGCTCTTCCAATTCCAATACCGGAAGCACAAAGATTCCGCAGAAGAAGACACAGACCACTGCAAGCATCCGCAGCATCCCGGTCAACACCGGCGATGAGACGATGGTGCTTCCGCTGGCGATCAGCTCCGCACTTTCTGCAGCCGTTATGTTCTGCATGGCATTCCTTCAGATGCAGGCGAAACGCGCAAAGAGCATGGCCGCATGGCTGGAATTCAAAAAGAATCATCCGTTTGACGAAGAATAAAGAAACAGGCATATCCGAAAAAGCCATTCCATACATTTACAGTATGGGAGGGCTTTTTCTTATGGAAGAAAAGAAAACATGGGCGGTGAGTGCGGGCAGCGGGATCGGCTGGCTGAAGGCTCTTCTCGTTTCCTATCTGATCTCGGTGCTTCTTCTTTTGCTGCTGTCTTTCCTGCTCTGGAAATTTTCCTGGAAGGAAAGCTGGGTGCAGGCGGGCATTGTGGTGATCTATCTGGCATCAAGCTTTTCCGGCGGAAGAATGGCAGGAAACATGGCGGGAAAACGGCGGTTTCTCTGGGGCATCTGCTTTGGAATCGTGTATTTTGCCATTCTGATCATCGTCTCCGCAGTCTTCCTGCCGGGCGGATTTGCCGGAGCCGGAAGACTTCTGTGGGCGGCAGCAGTCTGTGCCGTCGGCGGAATGGCAGGCGGAATGACGGCACACGGCAGATAAAAGCGGACAAAACAGAACATTTTTTCAAAAAACAGACTTTTAAATTTGAAAAACCTATGCTATAATGGGAAGAGCTAATGGCCGAAGACTATAAAAAAGTCGCGCGTCAACTACAATGAAGGAGGAATGTGCCATGAAACACATCAAAACTTTAAATACAAAAAGCTTACAGAACACTGTAAAAAAAGGTGGATGCGGTGAGTGCCAGACATCCTGCCAGTCCGCATGTAAGACTTCTTGCACCGTAGGCAACCAGAGCTGCGAGCATAAGTAAAAGTAATCCATAAGGACGAGTAAAAGGTGTTCCCAGAACCGGTTTCGCCGGATTTGGGAACATTCTTTTTGCCAGGCACATCAAAAAAAGAGAGAGTTATAGAAAGGAATACCACAGTGATACATTTATATAAAAGCAATGGCTTCAACATGGTGCTGGACGTCAACAGCGGCTCCGTCCATGTTGTGGATGACTGCGTATACGATGTCCTTTCCTGCATGAACGAAGGAAAAAATGCAGAAGAGGCAGCAGAGGCGCTTAGCAGTAAATATGCCGAGCAGGACATCACCGAAGCCAGAGAAGAAATTCAGGAACTTACAGACAACGGCATGCTCTTTACAAAAGACATCTACGAAAACGCAATTGATCAGTTTTCCAACCGTCCGACCGTCGTAAAAGCACTCTGCCTCCACATTGCACACGACTGCAACCTTGCCTGTCGTTACTGCTTCGCAGAAGAGGGCGAGTATCACGGAAGACGTGCACTGATGTCCCTGGAAGTCGGCAAAAAAGCGCTTGATTTCCTGATCGCGAACTCCGGCAGCAGAAGAAACCTCGAGGTAGATTTCTTCGGCGGTGAACCGCTGATGAACTGGGATGTTGTAAAACAGCTCGTAGCCTACGGAAGAGAACAGGAGAAGTTACATAACAAGAACTTCCGTTTCACACTGACCACCAACGGTGTTCTCTTAAACGACGAGGTCATGGAGTTCTGCAATAAAGAGATGGGCAACGTCGTGTTAAGTATCGACGGAAGAAAAGAAGTTCACGATCACATGCGTCCGTTCCGCAAAGGTGCCGGAAGCTACGATCTGATCGTGCCGAAATTCCAGAAATTCGCTGAGCTTCGTCATCAGGATAAATACTATGTGCGCGGAACTTTCACGCATTACAACACAGACTTTGCAGCTGATGTTCTCCATCTGGCAGACCTCGGCTTCAAGCAGATCTCGGTTGAGCCTGTTGTAGCGCCTCCGACCGAGGACTATGCGATCCGTGAGGAAGACCTTCCGGTGATCTTCGAACAGTACGACATTCTGGCAAGAGAGATGATCAAGAGGGAAAAAGAGGGAAGAGGCTTCAATTTCTTCCACTTTATGATCGATCTGACCGGCGGACCATGTGTTTATAAACGTCTTTCCGGCTGCGGTTCCGGAACCGAGTACCTTGCGGTAACACCGTGGGGCGATTTCTATCCGTGCCACCAGTTCGTAGGACAGGAAGATTTCTGCCTCGGAAATGTTTACGAAGGCGTGAAAAAGACAGAAACTGTCAACGAATTCAAAAAATGCAACGTTTATTCCAAGAAGGAGTGCAGCCAGTGCTTTGCACGGTTCTACTGCAGCGGCGGATGCGCGGCAAACTCCTACAATTTCACAGGTAAGATCAACGATGTTTACGAGATCGGATGCAAGATGCAGCAGAAACGGATCGAGTGTGCATTGATGATAAAGGCAGCTCTGGCCGAAGATTAAAGAAAAGAGGAAAATCGCGACATGATGAAGAAGAAACAGAGTATCATCGCACTCGTCCTGGCAGCCATTGTAACAGTGCTTCTTGGATGGACGATGATCAAAGGATGGGGTCCTACCGGAACCGGTTCGATGAAGAACATCAACCTGGGTCTGGATCTGTCCGGCGGTGTCAGCATTACCTATCAGGCCGTAAAGGACAACCCGACAGACGAAGAAATGTCAGATACCCGCTACAAGCTGGAACAGCGTGCGCAGCAGTACAGCGAAGAGGCACAGGTATATCTGCAGGGCGACAACCGTATCACCATTGAAATCCCGGGTGCAACCGATGCAACCACCATTCTGGAAGAGATGGGTAAACCGGGAAGCCTGTATTTCATCAAACAGACCAACGATGACGGAACAGAAAACTACACCTACGACAGCTCGACCGGCGAGTACGTTCTGAACGGAAAAACTATCGAAGAGCTCGAGGAGGACGGCTCCGTCGTTCTGACCGGTAAAGATGTGGAGAGCGCAGAAGCCATGCATCAGCAGAACTCCACCACAAAAGCAACCGAGAGCGTCGTTCAGCTGAAAATGACCGACGAAGGAAAACAGAAATTTGCAGACGCAACCCAGGAAGCCTACAGCGCAGGAAAGAGCATCGGTATCTACTATGATGAGAAATTCGTCAGTGTACCGAGTGTAAACGCTGTGATTTCCGATGGTACTGCAGTCATCTCCGGCGGAAACATGGACTGGGATGAAGCAACCAGCCTGGCATCCACCCTCCGTATCGGTTCCCTTTCCCTGAAACTTGAGGAGATCAACTCCAGCGTCGTTGGAGCACAGCTTGGATCTGCAGCTGTTTCCACCAGCGTGAAAGCAGGAGCGATCGGCATTATCCTGATCATCATTTTCCTTGCAGTTGTATACCGCCTGCCTGGTATTGCAGCCGGATGGGCACTGCTCATTTACGTTGAGCTGAACCTGATTTCTTTAAATGCATTTGACCTGACCCTGACTCTGCCTGGTATCGCCGGTGTTATCCTGTCGATCGGTATGGCAGTCGATGCGAACGTTATCATCTACGCCCGTATCGAGGAGGAGATCGGTGCCGGAAAGACGGTTCATGCAGCAATCCGCGACGGATTCAAGAAGGCATCTTCCGCCATCCTGGACGGAAACGTAACGACTCTGATTGCAGCAGCCGTTCTGTATGCACTCGCAAGCGGAAGTGTCCGCGGATTCGCCATGACACTTGCTCTTGGTATTGTTCTTTCCATGTTCAGCGCCATGGTTGTTTCCAGACTGCTGGTCAACAGCCTGTACGGTATGGGACTGAAGGATGCGAAATACTACGGAACCAAGAAAGAACGCAAGGGATTTCCATTTGTGGAAAAGAGAAAGATCTTCTTCACGATCTCCTGCATTCTGCTGCTTGCCGTTCCGGCCAGCATGATTTTCATGCATCAGACAAAGGGAAGCGCACTGAACTTCGGCCTTGACTTCAAGGGCGGTACTTCCATCAACGTTCCGTTCAACGAGGATTACTCCATCGAAGAGCTGGACAAAGAGGTAGAGCCGGTTGTGGAAGGCGTGACAAAAGATTCCAATATTCAGATGACAAAGGTTGTCGGAGGCAACAATGTCATCATCAAAACACGTTCTCTGACTCTGGAAGAGCGTGAGCAGGTTTACCAGGCAATGGCAGACAATTTCGGTGTCGATACTTCTGAAATCACTTTCGACAACATTTCTTCTACTGTAAGTAAAGAGATGAGCCAGAATGCGATGAAAGCAGTTATCATCGCTGTAGTCTGCATGCTGCTGTACATCTGGATCCGTTTCCGCGACATCCGTTTCGCATCGAGTGCCATCCTTGCACTGATGCACGATATCGCCATTGTATTCGGATTCTATGTGGTATCCCGTATTTCGGTCGGCAGCACCTTTATCGCGTGTATGCTGACGATCCTCGGTTATTCCATCAACAGTACGATCGTCATCTTCGACCGTATCCGTGAGAATCTGCCGGAGTTAAAGAGAGAGCCGATTGAGTCCCTGGTTGACCGCTGCATCACGGACACCCTGACCCGAAGCATTTACAGTTCCCTCACCACCTTTATCACCATCTTTGTTCTGTTCGTGATGGGAGTTTCTTCCATCCGCGACTTTGCAGCACCTCTGATGGTTGGTATCGTATGCGGAGCTTACACTTCTGTCTGCATCACAGGTGCCCTGTGGTATGTGATGAAGCACGTTGGAAAAAACAAATATGTGCCGTCCAAAGCAGTACAGAATAAGACAAAAAATAAATAAAAGCAGCAAAACCATAAAAAGAGAAACGCCGGACCGGAAAAGTCCGGCGTTTCCTGCTAACAGGAAAGGGGAGAACATATGAAGAAAGAACGCTGGGTAGTTTCGGCAAAACGCGCCGATTTCCAGGCAATTGCGGACCGGTTCGGCATCGATCCCGTCATCGCCCGCCTGATCCGGAACCGGGATGTGACCGGGGAGAAAGAGATCGAAGAGTATCTCTTCGGTGATCTGGAGCAGCTCCATGATCCGCTGCTGATGAAGGATATGGAGCGCGCGGCAGATCTGATCGCAGAAAAAATCCGGGAGAAAAAGCCGATCCGCATCATCGGGGACTACGACATCGACGGTGTTACGGCAACGTATATTCTGCTGACCGGATTAAAAGATCTCGGTGCCGATGTGGATGTGCGTATCCCGGACCGGATTGCAGACGGATACGGCTTAAATGAGCATCTTGTGCAGTTTGCCGCGGATGAGGGGCGGGACACGATCGTCACCTGTGACAACGGCATCGCGGCGGGCAGTCAGATCCGTCTGGCAAAAGAGCTTGGCATGACGGTTGTTGTGACGGACCACCACGAGGTTCCGTTTGAGGAGGATGAAAACGGAGAACGCCGCTACATCCTGCCGCCGGCGGACGCGGTTGTCAATCCGAAACAGAAAGACTGTTCCTATCCGTTTCCGGGCCTCTGCGGTGCGGCCGTCGCATGGAAACTGATCCAGACGATGGAGGCAAAAGCAGGTATTCCAAAGGAGCACAGCTTCCGCTTTCTGGAATTTGTCGCCATTGCGACGATCGGTGATGTGATGGATCTGCAGGGAGAAAACCGGATTTTTGTAAAAGCCGGCCTTCGGGCGCTCCATAAAACGCAGAACCTCGGCCTGCAGGAGCTGATCCGTGTGCAGGGCATCGAGGCGGAAAACGTGACACCGTATCACATCGGCTTCGTTCTCGGCCCGTGCATCAACGCATCGGGACGGCTTGACACGGCGGAGCATTCGTTAAAACTGCTCTGCGCAAAGACACGTGAGGAGGCCGCAAAGCTTGCCGGGGACTTGAAAGACCTGAATGAAAGCCGCAAAGAGCTGACGCGCCAGGGTGAGGCGAAAGCAATCGAGCTCGTGGAAACCTCCCCGCTGCAGAACGACAAAGTCCTCGTCGTCTATCTGCCGGACTGCCACGAGAGCCTTGCCGGAATCATCGCAGGTCGCCTGCGGGAGCACTTCCACAAACCATCCTTCGTACTCACCAGAAGTGAGGAGGGCGTCAAGGGCTCCGGCCGCTCGATCGAAGCGTATTCGATGTATGAGGAGCTCTGCAAATGCAAAGAACTGATGACGAAATTCGGCGGCCACCCGATGGCTGCGGGCCTTTCCCTCGCAGGAGAGGAGATGATCGAACCGTTCCGCCGGGCACTGAACGATAATTCCACGCTGACGGAAGAGGATTTCGTCGAAAAAGTCGTGATCGATGTGCCGATGCCGATCACCTACATCACCAAAAATCTGATCCGCCAGTTAAGTCTCTTGGAGCCGTTCGGAAAAGGCAACACGAAACCGCTGTTCGCACAGAAAGGACTGACTGTATTAAATTACCGCATTTTTGGAAAGAATAGAAACGTGGTGAAAGTACAGCTTGCCGATGCGGGCGGATACCAGATGGATGGTGTCTATTTCGGCGAGGGAGAAGCGTTCGCCGCATACGTGGATGCACATCCGGCCCTCTCGGTAGCGTACTATCCGTCGATCGATACGTGGAACGGACGCGACAAATTACAGATCAATATCCAGAGTTATTTTTAAAGATGCAGAAAAGCCGCAAATACCTGATTTTTCTGCCCTGTTTTCTATCGGAAACGAAATTGACGCAGAAGAATATTGATGCTATACTGTAAGGTGAATTGTCAAACCTTGACGAAACGGAGGAATATTTTATGAAAAAAGTAGAGGATTACGTAAGAAGTATTCCGGATTTCCCGGAACCGGGTATTATTTTCAGAGATGTAACGAGTATCCTGCAGGACGCAGACGGACTGCAGCTTGCCATAGATGAGATGCAGCATTTTGTAGAAGAAGTAGACTGTGATGTAATCTGCGGAACCGAGTCCCGCGGCTTCATTTTCGGTATGCCGATTGCTTACAATCTGCACAAACCGTTCGTGCCGATCCGTAAAAAAGGAAAACTTCCTCTGGAGACCGTCGAGGAGAGCTATGACCTGGAGTACGGCAGCGCAACGATCGAGATGCACAAAGACTCCATCAAACCGGGCCAGAAGGTAGTCATCATCGACGACCTGATTGCAACCGGCGGTACCGTGGAAGCCTGTGCAAAAATGATCGAGCGCCTCGGCGGCGAAGTAACCAGAATCGTGTTCCTGATGGAGCTTGCCGGCTTAAAAGGACGCGAAAAACTGGCAAAATATGATGTAAAATCTGTCATCCGTTACGATGGCAAATAACGTATCCAACGAAACGCAGGGGTTAATCATGAGAGCGGAGGATACATATGGAAGAAGAGAAAAGAATCAGTGAAGAAGAATTAAAGAAGGATGTGGCGGCGGCAGAAGCCAGAATCCGCAAGACGGACGATTTTACAAGTCCGGAGGAATTATACGGGGAATTGATCGCTTCTGTGAAAAAATATCATCCATCGGACGATATTTCCCTGATCGAAAAAGCATACCGCGTGGCAGCGGATGCACATAAGGACCAGAAAAGAAAGAGCGGGGAACCGTACATCATCCATCCGCTCTGTGTGGCAATTATCCTGGCAGATCTGGAGCTCGACAAGGAGTCGATCGCGGCAGGCCTTCTGCACGACGTTGTCGAAGATACCGTCATGACCGAAGAAGAGCTGACCGAGGAGTTCGGCCCGGAGGTGTCCCTGATTGTAAGCGGTGTCACGAAGCTGGCACAGCTGAAATATTCTGCGGATAAGGTCGAGGAGCAGGCAGAAAACCTGAGAAAGATGTTCCTTGCGATGGCAAAGGATATCCGCGTTATTCTGGTAAAACTGGCGGACCGTCTGCACAACATGCGGACCGCACAGTACTGGTCGCCGGAGACGCAGAAGAAAAAAGCGCGTGAGACGATGGATATCTATGCCCCGATCGCACAGCGCCTCGGTATTTCCAAGATCAAGGTCGAACTCGATGACCTTTCTCTGAAATATCTGGAGCCGGATGCGTACTATGAACTGGTGCAGAAGGTCAGCATGAAGCGGGAGCAGCGGCAGGAGTTTGTCGATGCGATCGTAAAAGAGGTGACCCGTCATATCCACCAGGCCGGCATTGAGGCAGATGTCAACGGACGAATCAAGCACTTTTTCAGCATCTACAAAAAGATGGTCAACCAGCACAAGACGCTGGATCAGATCTATGACCTCTTTGCGGTCCGCATCATCGTGGAATCCGTCAAAGACTGCTATGCAGCGCTCGGTGTCATCCATGAAATGTACACGCCGATCCCGGGCCGTTTCAAAGATTACATTGCGATGCCGAAGCCAAACCGTTACCAGTCCCTGCATACAACCCTGATCGGACCGAACGGACAGCCGTTTGAGATTCAGATTCGTACTTATGAGATGCACCGGATTGCAGAATATGGTATCGCTGCACACTGGAAATACAAAGAGGCCTCCGACGGCAAGAAACCGGGACCGGAGCAGGAAGAGGAAAAACTGACCTGGCTGCGCCAGATTCTGGAGTGGCAGCAGGACATGGCGGACAACCATGAGTTCATGAACCTCTTAAAGAGCGATCTCGACCTGTTTGCCGACAATGTTTACTGTTTCAGCCCGGCGGGCGATGTCAAAACGCTTCCGGTCGGCTCCTGTGCCATCGACTTTGCTTACTCCGTCCACAGTGCGGTCGGCAACAAGATGGTCGGAGCGAGGGTCAACGGAAAACTCGTGCCGATCGAGACGGAACTTCACAACGGAGACCGCGTCGAGATCATCACCTCGCAGAACTCCAAGGGACCGAGCCGCGACTGGCTGAAAATTGCGAAGAGTTCCCAGGCAAAGAGCCGCATTAACCAGTGGTTCCGCCAGCAGAACAAGACGGACAACATCGTCAAAGGCAAGGAAATGCTCACCAGCTATGCAAAGCTGAAGGGCAAAAACCTTGGAATCTATACAAAACCGATGTACGAAGAGGCTGTCATGAGAAAGTACGGCTTCCGCGACTGGGATTCCGTTCTTGCGGCCATCGGCCACGGCGGCTTAAAAGAGGGCCAGGTCCTCAACAAGCTGATTGAGACGTACGAAAAGCAGCATAAAAAAGAGATCACCGACGAGCAGGTGCTCGAGGCGGCATCCGGAGAGAAAGTTCTGCCGGTTGGAAAGAGCAAGGGCGGCATCGTCGTGCGCGGTATCCACGATGTGGCAGTTCGCTTCTCCAAATGCTGCAATCCGATCCCGGGCGATGAGATCGTGGGCTTTGTCACAAGAGGACGCGGCGTGACCATTCACCGCACCGACTGTGTCAATGTCCTGAATCTGCCGGAATCTGAGCGGGCGCGCCTCATTGATGCTGAATGGCAGGCAGAGGACAACGGCGGCTCTCTCTATACCGTGGAGATCAGCGTTTACGCAAACAACCGTACCGGTCTTCTGGTGGATATCTCCAAGATCTTTACCGAGCGGAAGATCGACCTTGCGGCGATGAACGTGAGAACGAGCAAGCAGGGAACGGCTTCCATCGATGTGACGTTCGACGTGCACAACAACGAAGAGCTGAACAGCATCATCGAGAAGGTGCGCCAGGTGGAGAGCGTGATCGATATTCAGAGATCGAGAGGATAAAAAGGAGAAAAGCGTATGATAAAGGTAAATTACCGGGCACTTGGAATGCTCTCGACAAACTGCTACGTTGTGGAAAATCCGGACAGCCAGAAGGTGCTGATCGTGGACCCGGGCGATTCGCCGCTGGAGATTGAACGCCAGATCGACGAGATCGACGGCGACCCGGAGGCCATTCTGCTGACCCATGGCCATTTCGACCATATGCTGGCAGCGGATGCACTGCGGAAAAAGTACCATATCCCGGTCTATGTCCATGAAAAAGAGCAGCACCTGCTGGGGGATCCAAAGGAAAATCTTTCCGGGCTCTGGAGCAAACCGTACACGATGCAGGCGGACAAAACCGTAAAAGAGGGCGATGTGCTGCATCTCGCAGATTTTGAAATCCACGTTTTTGCGACACCGGGGCACACGGCAGGCGGTGTCTGCTACTATATCCCGGCAGAAAAGGCACTCTTTTCCGGCGATACGCTGTTCTGCGAGTCCTACGGAAGATACGACTTCCCGACATCCTCCGGCAGAGAGCTGATCGCGTCGGTCAAGCGCCTGTTAAAAGAGCTTCCCGGGGATGTGGCCGTGTATCCGGGCCACAACGATGAAACTACGATTGAACATGAAAAGAGGTACAATCCCCTTGCTTAATATCAGCCTTTGTTTTAACAGAAAAGATTTTGAATACGATGTGTATTCCCTGATCAAGGCATTCTATCCGGGCTGTGAGATTACCTCATGGTACGAAGAGGATGGGGCGCTGGACGGGGAATTTGCATATTATGATACGATCACATACGAGGCGGATCAGATCTGTTTTTCGATTGCAGACGAGAAACATGAGACGCTCGCTTCGCAGTGTGAGGCGGTGGAATATGAAAAAGACCGCCATGAAACGAAAAATGTCCTGAAACGGATGGTATACCGCACGCTTTCCGAAGTGAGCGGCAAAGAACTTCCATGGGGCGATCTCACCGGCATCCGTCCGACGAAAATTCCGATGAAGATGCTTGAAGAGGGTAAAAAAAATGTAGAGATTGCGAAATACATGCGTGAAACTTACTACACCAGCCCGGAAAAGACGGCACTTGCGATCACGATTGCCAACCGGGAAAAGGACATTTTAAAGACGATCGACTATGAACACGGTTACAGCCTGTACATCGGCATCCCGTTCTGTCCGAGCATCTGCCTGTACTGTTCCTTCGGCTCCCATGTGTTAAGCCGCTGGGAGCATATGGTAGATCCGTATCTCGATGCACTGATCAAAGAACTGATCTTTATCAGTGAGAACATGAAGGATTACACCCTTGATACGATCTACATCGGAGGCGGTACGCCGACCACGCTGAATGCGGCACAGATGGAGCGCCTGCTCGCGAAAGTGACAGAGCTCTTCCCGATGGAGCAGGTGCAGGAGTTCACCGTGGAGGCAGGACGGCCGGATACGATCAATGAGGAGGTCTTAAAAGCCATCCGCAAATTCCCGGTCACCCGTATTTCGATCAATCCACAGACCATGAACCAGGAAACGCTGGATCTGATCGGACGCCACCATACCGTGGAGGAGATCGAGGAGAAGTTCCGCATGGCGCGTTCCCTTGGATTTGACAACATCAACATGGATCTGATCGTCGGTCTGCCGGGCGAGGACAAGGAAAAAGTGGCGCATACGTTGGAAAAAGTGGAAGCGCTGAATCCGGATTCCCTGACCGTCCATTCCCTTGCGTTAAAGCGTGCAACGAGACTCAACCTGTTCAAAGACAAATATCAGGAGATCTCGTTTGAAAACTCTGCCGAGATCATGAAAATGACGATGGACAGCGCACACCGCATGGAGATGGGACCGTATTACATGTACCGCCAGAAAAATATGGCGGGTAACTTTGAGAATGTCGGCTACTCCCGCGAAGGAAAAGCAGGCATCTACAACATCCTCATTATGGAGGAAAAACAGTCCATTCTGGCCGCGGGAGCCGGAGCGTCCACGAAATTCGTGTTTGAACACGGAGAGCGCATTGAGCGGGTGGAGAACGTGAAGGATCTGAAAAACTACGTGGAGCGTATCGATGAAATGATCGAGAGAAAGCGTATCGGAATGGAGAAGTATCTGCCAAAATGAAAGAAAATTCCAGTCAGCAGCTTCACATGCTGCGCTATACCCTGACCGAGCAGCTCATCCATGGCATGGAAGTGAGCAATTTAGCTTACGATCTTGCGCGGGAACTGGGGTATGAGAAAGAAATCTGCTATGAGCTTGCAAAAGCGGGCGTTCTCCACGATATCGGAAAGATTGTACTGGAGAATTACGTAGAAGAACAGGATACGCTCGTCGTCGAGGAGATGCGCTTTGTGCGGACCCATTCCACACTGGGCTATGAACTCCTGCAGGGACGCGGCTACTCCGATTTTGTGCTGGAGAGTATTCTGTATCACCATGAAAATTATGACGGAACCGGGTATCCGGCCAATCTGGCGGGAGAAAAGATTCCGTTTGGGGCGCGTATCTTACGCATCTGTGATGTGTACTGCGCGCTGACCTCCGACCGCCCGTACCGGAGTGCGTTTACGCGGGAACAGGCGATGGAGCTTATGACAGAAGAAGTCAAAAATTTCGATCTGAAAATGTTCCTGGCATTTCAGAGAGTGATCCACAGCGGCAGCCGGAAAGCGATCGAGCTTTCTGATGTCGATGAATTGATCCGGGAAATCATAAAGGAGAAAACAGAAAATGGCATTAAAGAAGAAACCGGTTACCGGAATGAAAGATATTTTACCGAAAGAAATGGCAATCCGTGACTACGTGATCCGTCTGATCAAGGAAACTTACGGAACCTTCGGCTTTACCTCCATGGAGACCCCATGCGTGGAGCACATCGAAAACCTGAACAGCAAACAGGGCGGCGAGAATGAGAAACTGATTTTCAAGATCTTAAAAAGAGGAGAGAAGCTGAAACTCGAGACCGCTGAGAAAGAAAACGATCTCGTAGACAGCGGCCTGCGTTATGACCTGACCGTTCCGCTCTGCCGTTACTATTCCAACAACGCAAACGAGCTTCCGTCCCCGTTCAAAGCACTTCAGATGGGAAATGTATGGCGTGCAGACCGTCCGCAGAGAGGAAGATACCGCCAGTTCATGCAGTGCGATATCGATATCCTCGGCGAGCCGACCAACCTTGCAGAGATTGAGCTGATCCTTGCTACCACCACACTGCTTGGAAAACTGGACTTCAAGAACTTTACGATCCGTATCAATGACCGCCGCATCTTAAAAGCAATGGCAGCCTACAGCGGATTCCCGGAGGAGTCCTATGACACCGTATTTATTATCCTCGATAAGATGGATAAAATCGGTTTTGAGGGCGTTGCAAAAGAGCTCGAGGAAGCCGGCTTTGCAAAAGAGTCCGTAGAGAAGTACCTGAAAATGTTCGAGGAGATCACCCCGGATACCGCAGGCGTAGAGTATTGCCGTGAGAAACTCGAGGGATTCCTTGACAAAGAGTACGCAGACGGCCTGAAGACCATCATCGACAGTGTTAATGCCGTGAAGACCGCAGAATTCAAGATCGCTTTCGATCCGACTCTGGTGCGCGGAATGTCCTACTACACCGGACCGATCTTCGAGATCGCTATGGATGAGTACGGCGGATCTGTCGGAGGCGGCGGACGCTACGATGAAATGATCGGAAAATTCACCGGAAACCAGACCTGCGCATGCGGATTCTCCATCGGATTTGAGCGTATCGTTATGCTTCTGCTTGAGAGAGATTACCAGATCCCGGGCGCACAGAAGAAAAAAGCGTACCTGATCGAGAAAAACATGCCGGCAGAGGGAATGCAGAAGATCATTCAGCAGGCGACAAAAGAGAGAAGTGAAGGCACGGCCATCAACATCGCCGTGATGAAGAAGAACAAGAAATTCCAGAAAGAGCAGCTTGCCAGCGAGGGCTACACTGAGATCGAAGAATTTTTTGTTGACAAAATGTAAGGAATATCCAATAATAGTAATCGCATGAAAAAACGATGTGCTGCGGATGCAGATTCTTTGTGCCCGCAGTTCCAAATAGGAGGAACAAGAAAATGGCTGAATCCATGAAAGGCCTGAAGAGAACCTGCCGCTGTGCGGAAGTCACAAAAGCAGATATCGGAAAAAAAGTAACCCTGATGGGCTGGGTACAGAAGAGCCGTAATAAAGGCGGAATTATTTTCGTCGATCTGCGTGACAGAAGCGGTATTATGCAGATTATCTTTGAGAACGGCTCGATCAGTGAGGAAGGTTTTGAGAAAGCAGCAAAACTGCGCAGCGAGTTCGTCATCGCCGTAGAAGGTGAAGTTATGGCCCGCTCCGGTGCTGTCAATGAAAATCTGGCAACAGGAGAGCTCGAAGTAAAGGCTGAGTCCTTACGCATTCTTTCCGAGGCAGAAACCCCGCCGTTCCCGATCGAGGAGGATTCCAAGACGAGAGAAGAGCTCCGTCTGAAATACCGTTACCTGGATCTGCGCCGTCCGGACATCCAGAGAAACCTGATCATGAGAAGCAAAGTGGCAATGCTCACCCGTGAGTTCATGTCCAAAGAAGGCTTCCTTGAGATCGAAACCCCGATGCTGACGAAATCCACACCGGAAGGCGCCAGAGATTACTTGGTACCGAGCCGTGTTCATCCAGGCAGCTTCTACGCACTGCCGCAGTCTCCGCAGCTGTTCAAACAGCTTCTGATGTGCTCCGGCTATGACCGTTATATCCAGATCGTAAAATGTTTCCGTGACGAGGACCTGCGTGCCGACCGTCAGCCGGAGTTCACCCAGATCGATATGGAGCTTGCTTTCGTTGATGTAGATGATGTTATCGATGTCAATGAGAGACTGCTGGCACACCTGTTCAAAGAGGTGCTCGGCGTTGAGGTACAGCTCCCGATCCAGAGAATGACCTGGAAAGAGGCTATGAACCGTTTCGGTTCCGACAAACCGGACCTGCGTTTCGGTATGGAGCTGGTTGATGTTTCCGAGACCGTAAAAGATACCGAGTTCGTTGTATTTAAGGGCGCACTTGAAAACGGCGGTTCTGTCCGCGGTATTAACGCAAAGGGACAGGGCGCAATGCCGAGAAAGAAAATCGACAAGCTCGTTGAGTTTGCGAAAGGTTACGGTGCAAAAGGTCTTGCATACATTGCAATCCATGAGGATGGAAGCTGGAAATCTTCCTTCTCCAAATTTATGACAGAGGAGCAGATGGAAGCCCTCATCAAAGCCATGGACGGACAGGCTGGAGACCTTCTTCTCTTCGCAGCAGACCGCAACAAGATTGTTTGGAACGTTCTTGGCGCACTTCGTCTGGAACTGGCAGAGCAGATGGGACTGCTCGACAAGAACGAGTACCGTTTCGTATGGATTACCGAGTTCCCGCTTCTGGAGTGGTCCGATGAGGAGAATCGTTTCACCGCAATGCATCACCCGTTCACCATGCCGATGGACGAGGATCTGCCGCTTCTGGACACCGATCCGGGCGCAGTTCGTGCAAAAGCTTACGATATCGTCCTGAACGGCACTGAGATCGGAGGAGGAAGCGTTCGTATTCACCAGAACGATGTGCAGGAGAAGATGTTTGAGATGCTTGGTTTCACAAAGGAACAGGCACATGAGCGATTTGGTTTCCTTCTGGATGCTTTCAAATACGGAGTTCCGCCTCACGCCGGACTGGCTTACGGACTGGACCGTCTCGTTATGCTGATGGCAAAAGAGGACAGCATCCGCGACGTCATCGCATTCCCGAAGGTAAAAGATGCTTCCTGCCTGATGACCGAGGCTCCGTCACCGGTTGACGCAGCACAGCTGGAAGAGCTTGGTCTTGAGGTTGAGCCGCAGGCTGAGGAAGAGACAACAGAAGAGTAAAGAAAATTTTGTAATTTACAGGACAGACAATTTTGCAGAAGTGCAGCGTTGTCTGTCCTTTTTTAGGTTTCACTCGATCGGTGTAAAGAAAAACTTAAGAAATTCTTCCACGTCTTCCCCGTTGTTTTGCTGGAAAAAAGTGCTACAATATGGTTTGTAAGAAAGATACGGAAACATCCACAGCAAGTGGAGCACATAGAGAAAAAGACAAGGAGGGATCACGATGTTAGTTACATTAGTCATGCTGGCAACCTGTTTTGGTCTGCTCTGCGGAATTGGAATTTTATTTGGGATCGTCGGACTGCTGCTGAAATTTGGAGGAAAAGTCCTCGGCGCATGCGCCACTATTCTTCTCCCGATCGGCGTGATCTGGCTTGGATTTAAAATCGTGTTCGCCGTCGTTCCGCTTCTGTTCAAACTGGTCTGTGCAGCGCTGATCTGTTATCTCGTATACCGCATTCTGCGGGAGATGAAACTTGTAGCATAAAAAATAAAATCTAACAGATTCGAAAGAAAACCTGCTTTCCGTCATAAACACGGAGGCAGGTTTTTAATGACAAAAACAAAAATCTATTTTCAGAAAAAGCCAGTATTTGCTAAAAAAAGAGTAAGGAAAAAGTAAGAAAACAAAAAACAAAATGTGATACGATAGAACTAACTTGGGAAAGCAGAAAATTAATTTGTAAAATAGAAAAGTGGGAGGAAGCATATGAAGAAAAAAGTAATCGCGATTGTGTGTGCAGTCGCAGTGCTGGCGGTAGCCGGAGGGGGAGTGACATGGCATTTCCTTGGAAACGGTACAAAAGAGGACGATAACGTCGTCTATGTCAATACTGTAAAAGCCCTGACCAATCTGGGAACTGGAAATGGAATGGAAAACCGCTATGCCGGTGTTGTGGAGTCGGAAAATACCTGGAAGGTAGAGAAAAACAGCGAGAAAAAGGTAAAGGAAGTTTATGTGGAAGTCGGTCAGGAGGTTCAGGTCGGAACACCGCTGTTCTCCTACGATACCGAGAAATTCCAGAGTGACCTCGAGCAGGCGCAGCTGGATCTGGAACGCATAAACAATGAACTTTCAAGTATGAATACCAATATCAACCAGCTTTACAAAGACAAAAAGCAGGCATCAAAAGACCAGCAGGCAAGCATCACACTGGAAATTCAGGAAGCGGAGCTGGATTTAAAGAAAAAAGAATATGAAGGAAAATCAAAACAGGCGGAGATTGATAAATTAAACGATAACATCACCAATGCGACCGTGATCAGCGAAATCGCCGGTGTTGTAAAATCAATCAACAACGATGACAGCAGCGCCGGCGCTTACTCCGGTGACAGCTCCGACAATTCCTTCCTGACCGTTCTTGCAACGGGAGATTTCCGTGTAAAAGGCCAGATCAATGAACAGAATATGAGCGACGGTTCGATTACCGAAGGAAGCCAGGTGATCGTGCATTCTCGTGTAGATGAGAATCAGACCTGGACTGGAACTGTGACAAAGATTGATCGGGAAAATGCACGGACAGGAAGCAATAACGTTTACAGCAGTTCGGGAGACGGTATGACGCAGTCAAGCAACTATCCGTTTTATGTACAGCTCGATGGAACGAACGGCCTGATGCTCGGCCAGCACGTTTACGTAGAGCCGGATATCGGCCAGCAGGAAGTCAAAACAGGAATCTGGCTGTCCGATTACTTTATCAACGATGTCGACAGCAACCCTTACGTCTGGGCCGATGATGGAAACGGCAAACTGGAAAAACGAAGCGTAACGCTGGGAACATACGATGAAAATATGATGGAATATCAGATCACTGATGGTCTCAAAGAGGAGGATGCCATCACCTTCCCGGAGGATGGACTGGAAGAGGGCATGAAGACCGTCGTTAGTACCGATGGTTCGCTGGGACAGAGCAATCCGGCCGGCGGCGAGGATGACGGTATGCTTGACAACGACGATGGAATGGTCGACGACGGTATGACGCAGGATGAAAACGGCATGGTCGACAATACCATGGACGGCGCAGAGTACAGCGGTGAGGAAGATACAACGAACGTGATCGGCGGCGCCGACAATGGTGAGGCAGAACCGGCAGACACACAGGAAGCCGGATCAGCAGATGACGGGGAGGTGCAGCCGTGATTCTGGAATTAGAGAATATCTGTAAAGAATATATGCAGGGCAAAATCCCGGTTCCGGTTCTGAAAAACATCAACTTCTCCATGGAAGAAGGCGAGTACGTTGCGATCATGGGTCCTTCCGGTTCTGGAAAAACAACACTGATGAATATTGTCGGCTGCCTCGACCAGGCGACGAGCGGACGGCTGATCCTCGACGGACAGGACATCAGCAAATGCAGTGACAATCAGATGTCGGACATCCGCCTGCAGAAAATCGGCTTTGTCTTTCAGAACTTCCAACTCCTTGCAAGACAGAGCGCAATGGAAAATGTATGCCTGCCGTTGACGTACGCGGGCGTGCCGAAAAAAGAGAGAAGAGAGCGGGCAGCGATTGCCCTCGAGCGGGTGGGGCTCGGCGACCGTATGAGTTTCAAACCGACCCAGCTCTCCGGCGGACAGAAACAGCGTGTGGCGATTGCAAGAGCGATTGTCAACCATCCGAAAATTCTGCTGGCTGATGAGCCGACCGGAGCGCTCGACTCCCATTCCGGCGAACAGGTCATGGAGCTGTTCCAGAGCCTGAACGACGAGGGCGTCAGCATCTTGATGATTACACATGACGCGGAGATCGCATCGATGGCACAGCGCACCGTGGAGATCCGCGACGGAATGATGAAATCGAAGGAGGTGGCTGAAACATGAAAAAAGGAAAAGCAGCAAAGAAAGCCGCGATTGCAGTTGTGACCGCAGTTGCCGTGGGCGGTGTCAGTGTCGGCGGTTATTACGGCATCCGCCAGGCGCAGAAGACGACCGTAAAAGTGTATCCGGTCAGTGACTTTACGAGTGGTTACTGGGGAGACAGCATGAACATGGAAGGCCAGATCACCTCGACGGCTTCCCAGAACATCTATCTTTCCGACAGCCAGACCATTTCCCAGGTTCTCGTCAAAGAGGGCGATGTGGTAAATGCCGGAGACACGCTGATGACATACGATACCAGCATGATCGAGCTGGATCTGGAAACGCAGCAGTTACAGCTTGCACAGACAAAGCTGAAAATCCAGCAGAGTGAAAAAGAACTGGAAAAGCTGAAAAAGACAAAACCGGTATCGGATACGCCGCTGAATCCGGTGGAGCCGGATTTCCCGGATTTCCCGGATTTTCCAGATGAACCCATCGATCCGGATTTCCCGGACGAACCGATTCCGACCCCAGAACCGGAGCCGACGTACGAGGATGCTGTTCTGTACAGCAGTACGAATAAGCTTGTATTTGGTTCCAAACCATACAAAGGAGAAGGAACGCAGGAAGACCCATACACCTATCTCTGCGCACCGGGAACAGTCCTGACAGGCGGATTCCTGAATCAGATGGCAGGATACGCGGATGAAAAGGGAACGAAAAAAGAAGAGGACAGCGAAGGATACTGGTTTCGCCTGGAGATTCATGAGGAAAACAAAGCCGCAGAGGCGCTGGAAACCGTGTGGGAGCAGGATGGAACGAAGATTGCGAAAGCATACGAGACTTCGTATGAAGCAGTCCTGAGTCTGAAAGAATCCGAATCGGCGGATGCACCGGAAATAAAAATCACCACGCCGCTTGCCAACACAGAGGTGGCAGAGGGCGGCGAGCTGAAGCTGAAAATCGGAATCAATGAGAAGAAAGATACCGAAGAGAAGCCGGATGAGAAAGCCGACGATAAAACGGATGATAGAACCGAGAGTCCGTCCGAGGACGATGTGACACAGCCGGGTGAAGCCGGAAATGGAAGCGGTGAGGCAGACGATTCCACGGAAAACACCGAAACGGATGTCACTTACACATACGTCTGGAAACACAACGGAAAGACAATCGACGGAGATTTTAAGGATACTTACACAAAAGAAAACATCACAAAAGAGGATGCCGGAATCTATACAGTAGAAGTGACAGCGAAAAATGACAAGGGTACTTCCATGGCAGTCAGCACTGCAAATGTGGCGGTAAAAGAAGGAACGATTACCCCGACACCAAGTGTAACTCCGACCCCGAGCGTTACGCCGGGACCGAGTGTAACTCCAGAGCCGACCGTCAGCCCGGAACCAAGTACAACACCGATTCCGACCACAGAGCCGGTTCCAACAGAAACTCCGGTGCCGAGCGAGACCCCAGTTCCGACGGAAACGCCGACGCCGACCGAAGCCCCGGCAGAACCGGAAGCGGAACCGCAGAGCGAAGATGTGCCGGAAGCAGTGCAGACGACAGCAAAAACCGTATTCTACGGTGAAAAAGCATCGGTACAGTCCCTCTTTACATCATCCACAGGAAGCAGCGCAAATAACAATACTTCTTCCGGTGATGATACCCAGATGACCTACACAAAAGATGAGTTGAAAAAAGCCATCAGCGAAAAAGAAAGCCAGATCCGTAATCTGAAGCTGGATCAGAAGGAAGAGGAACTCAAAGTCAAAAATACGCAGAAATCCCTGGATTCCCAGACCGTAAAAGCGACGATCAGCGGTGTGGTAAAGAAGGTTGGAAATGCAGAAAACCCGTCCAACGACGGAAGCGCCTTTATCCAGGTCAGTGGAAACGAAGGTCTGTACGTGCGCGGCTACTTAAGCGAGACGTATCTCGATCAGGTAAAAGTCGGCGATGAACTCAACGTGACTTCTTGGTCTTCGGGTGCTTTTGCAGCGGCAACCGTAACCGAGATTTCTCCGTACCCGACAACAAGCTACATGTCGTACAGCGAGACACCAGCCTCCTTCTATCCGTTCACAGCCGTTATCCCGGAAGGCGGAGAAGGTTTTGAAAACGGTGACTGGATCGAGATTGCAATCACTGTCGGAAACGATGTAGAAAACGGCAACGGCCTGTACGTCAGCAAAGAATTCATCCGCGAGGAAAACGGACAGAAATTCGTTTATATCCGGGATGAAAATGATAAATTAAAGAAACAGAATGTGGTAACCGGAAAACTTCTGTGGGGCAGTTATTACGAAGTGAAGAGCGGTCTTTCCGAAGAGGATTACATTGCATTTCCGTACGGCAAAACCGTGGTGGAAGGCGCAGACACGAAGGAATCCAGTTCATCGGATTATTACAACAGTTAAGGAGGCGCATTATGTTAGAAAATGTAAGACTTTCCTTTCAGGGAATCTGGTCACACAAAATGCGTTCCTTCCTGACGATGCTGGGCATTATCATCGGAATTGCGTCGATCATCTCAATTGTCTCCACGATCAAGGGAACGAATGAGCAGATCAAACAGAACCTGATCGGAGCCGGAAACAACAACGTGACCGTCAGCTTAAAGCAGGGCGACGGTGATTACTGGATGGACAACGGACTGCCAAGCGGCGTGTCGAAACTGTCCGATGATCAGAAAAAGCGGATCCGCGAGCAGGATCAGGTGGAAAATGCATCGTTTTACACCGAAAGAACGTATGTGAGCGGCATCGCAAAAGGAAACACAACACTGGACAGTGCGAAGGCGCTTGGCGTGGATGAAAATTATCTGTCGACGTGCGGATATCAGATTTATCAGGGACGCGGCTTTGTGGAGAGCGATTTCTCGAAGACCCACAAAGTTGTCCTCCTCGACGATACCGCAGTGCTGACACTCTTCCCGGATGAGTCGCCGGTCGGCAAAACGATCGAGATCATGGGAGAGCCGTTCACGGTGATCGGCGTGATCAAAAAAGCCGATTCGTTCCAGCCGGTCATCAATTCCAGAGATGACTACTATACGTACAATCAGGAATCTTATCCGCTGGTGCTGATGCCGGATGTCTGCTGGCCGATCGTATTCCAGTATGATGAACCGGAAAATGCCGTTGTGATGGCAAAAACGACTGAGGATATGAGCACGGTGGGAAAGACAACAGCGGATATCATGAACGAATCCGTGACCAATACAACTGATTCTCTTTCCTATCAGGCAGAGGATCTGCTGGAGAAAGCAAAGAGTCTGCAGGAGTTAGGCCAGAGCACGAACCAGCAGCTGATCTGGATCGCGAGCATTTCGCTTCTGGTCGGCGGTATCGGTGTTATGAATATTATGCTGGTATCTGTAACGGAACGTACAAGCGAGATCGGCCTGAAAAAGGCGATCGGAGCAAGAAAACGCAGAATTCTGTTCCAGTTCCTGACCGAGGCGGCGGTGCTCACCAGCATCGGCGGACTGCTCGGCGTGCTGGGCGGCATTATCATGGCACAGGTGATTTCGAGGGTATCGCAGACGCCTGTGGCGATCAGTATTCCGGCAATCATTTTCTCCGTGGTCTTCTCCATGGTGATCGGTATCGTATTCGGACTGCTGCCGTCGGTAAAAGCAGCGAACCTGAATCCGATCGATGCGCTGCGAAGAGAATAGAACAAAAAAGAGTTGAAAAATCCGTGCGGGTACAGCGTAGGTGCTGGATCCGTGCGGATTTTTTGTGCGGCGTGTGCGGATGAAACTTAAGATCTTTACTTTTTGCGGAAAGTCGGTTATACTGGAAAATAAGCGCAATTTGCGGCGCAGCAAAGAGGCATTCGAGTTTCGGATTCGGTATGTTTATGAAAATATAAGAAAGATTCAAAGACATTTCACATTCGTTTATGGTATAATCAAACAAGAGTATGACCAACGAAAAGGAGTATACGCGAATGAATATTTTGTTTTTTATCACACCGAAAAGTGAAACGGCTTATCTGTATGACGACTGCTCACTTCGGCAGGCCATCGAGAAGATCGAATATCATAAATACACGGCGGTTCCGGTACTGAACAAAAAGGGCTGCTACGTGGGAACACTGACGGAAGGAGATCTGCTCCGCATCATAAAAGAACGGTATCTGCTGAATTACCATGAAGCAGAGGATATCCCGCTCTGGCAGGTTCCGAAACGGTGGAATTATGAGTCCGTCAACATCAACAGCAACATCGAGGACCTGATCGAGATGTCCATGCGGCAGAATTTCGTTCCAGTTGTGGATGACGAGGGAATCTTCATCGGCATCATCCGAAGAAGAGATATCATCCAGTACTGTTATCAGAAAAGCGGCATCAAAGAAGAGGAAGAAGCCCGGCGCAGCGCGCGGAAACAAAACGCAGAACAGATGATTCTGCAGTAAAGAAGAAAATGAGGGAAACATTATGAAAAAACTGATCGATCTTATCCAGGAAGAGCTGGTAAAAGCCTTTACCGCTGCGGAGATGGACCCGTCCTATGCAAGGGTTTCCGTTTCCAACCGCCCGGATCTGTGCGAATACCAGTGCAACGGCGCAATGGCAGCTGCAAAAGCATACCACAAAGCACCGATCCAGCTGGCTGAAGCAGTTGTAGAAAAAGTGACCGATCACAGCGTGATCGGTGAAATTGAAGCCGTAAAACCGGGATTCATCAACCTGAAAATCAACCCGGAATTTCTGGCAGATTATCTTTCCAAAATGCAGAACGACGAAGATCTTTCTGTAGAGAAAGCAAAAAATCCGAAAACCATCATCGTAGATTACGGCGGAGCAAACGTGGCAAAACCGCTTCACGTCGGCCATCTCCGTTCCGCGATCATCGGCGAGAGCATCAAGCGTATGGGACGCTTCATGGGCCACAACATGATCGGTGACGTTCATCTTGGAGACTGGGGTCTGCAGATGGGACTGATCATCACCGAGCTGCAGGAGCGCCATCCGGAGCTTGTTTATTTTGATGAGTCCTTTACGGGAGAGTACCCGGAGGAAGCACCGTTTACGATCAGCGAGCTCGAGGAGATTTATCCTTGCGCAAGCGGCAAATCGAAAGAGGACGAGGACTATAAGAAACGTGCACTCGAGGCAACGAGAGAGCTGCAGCAGGGCAGAAGAGGATATCGTGCGATCTGGAAACACATTATGAACGTTTCTGTTGCCGATCTGAAAAAGAACTATGGAAATCTCGACGTTCATTTCGATCTGTGGATGGGTGAGTCCGATGCACAGGAGTACATTCCAGACATGGTAGATTACCTGAAAGACAATGGTTATGCACATTATGACCAGGGCGCACTCGTTGTTGATGTCAAAGAAGAGACAGACACAAAAGAGATCCCGCCGTGCATGATCTTAAAATCCGATGGAGCAGCTCTGTATGATACGACAGACCTGGCAACCATCATCCAGCGTATGAAACTGTACAAGCCGGACGAGATCTGCTATCTGGCAGACAAACGTCAGGAGCTTCACTTCGTACAGTGTTTCCGCTGTGCAAGAAAAGCAAAACTGGTGAATGATGATACCGTTCTTTCCTTTATCGGCTTTGGTACCATGAACGGAAAAGACGGAAAACCGTTCAAGACCCGTGAGGGCGGCGTTATGCGTCTGGAGCGTCTGATCGGCGAGATCAACGATGAGATGTATCAGAAGATCGTGGAGAACCGCAGCGTAAAAGATACGGATGCAAGAGGAACGGCACAGATTGTCGGACTGTCTGCTATTAAATACGGTGACCTGTCCAACCAGGCATCGAAAGATTATGTATTCGATGTTGAGAGATTTACTTCCTTCGAGGGAAACACCGGTCCGTACATCCTGTACACGATCGTTCGTACAAAATCCATCCTCGGAAAATATAAAGAAGAGGGAAATGAACTGAAGAAAGGCGCACTTCTGGCACCGAAGAGCGACAGCGAGAAAGCTCTGATGCTTTCCGTATCCCGTTTCAACGGCGTTGTGGAGAACGCATTCGAGGAGAAAGCACCGCATAAGATCTGTGCTTATATCTACGAGCTTGCAAACGAGTTCAATCACTTCTACCACGAGACCAAGATCTTAAGTGAGCAGGATGAGGCAAGAAAAGCATCTTACCTGGCACTGCTGGATCTTGTCCGCGAGGTACTTGAGACCTGCATCGACCTGCTGGGATTCTCGGCACCGGAACGGATGTAAGATTCGTCAAGAGGGAAAAAATAGATAAAAAACAGGCGATTTTTTTGGCAGCCGTCGGCTTCTGTAGTTCTTGCGGAAACGGCGGCTGTTGTGTTATACTTACATCACGATTTTTCATCCGCTTGGACATTCGTCCTGAAAAATCGATTCTATATTACTCTATCGAAGAGCCATTCGGCTCAATTTATATCCATGTACAAAAACAGAATATCGGACTGACAAACACTTTGACGTAAAAAGAGGAGGCGGGATCATTGGAAAAGTAGAACTTCCGGGAGGGAAGTATCGCCTGCTGTCAGTGCTCGGAAGAGGGGCAACGTCTGTCGTTTATCTTGCAGAGAAAACTGGATCCGGAAAGCGGTATGCAGTCAAGGTAAGTATATGTGACAGGGAAAAACTGCGCCGGGAAGCGTTTCTTTTACAGAAGTTTTCATATCCCGGGATTCCCTGTGCGGTGGAACTTCTGGAAAGTGGGACAAAAAGCTTTCTGGTGATGGAAGCTGTAAACGGAAAATCTATCGGACAGCGTATGCGTAAGGGAGAACGGTTTTCCAGCCGGGAAATTCTGAAAACGGGAATTGCCCTGAGCGGGATTCTCTGTTATCTCCATGCACAGAACCCGCCGGTTTTCTACCGGGATCTGAAGCCGGACAACGTGATGATAACAGAGCGTGGTGAAATATACCTTGTGGATTTCGGTGCAGCCGGAACAGAAGAAACGGGTGTGGAAGTCCGTTATGGAACCCGCGGTTATGCAGCGCCGGAGCAGTATGACGGGAAGTGTGACGCCCGTTCCGATCTTTATGCACTCGGCGCACTGCTTGCGGCAATGGCGAAGCATGCGAAAAAGCGGCAGAAAAGAGGACTCTGGCGGGTGATGGAAAAGTGTATGCAGAAAAAGCCGGAGGAGCGGTATGCGTCTGCCGGAGAAGTCAAAAAGGCACTGCGGCGGCTGGAAAGAAAGCAAAAAGGCAGGAAGACTCTGCGGATCTTTGCAGTTTTTGCTTTTCTGACAGGAGGAGCGGCTGCAGTTGCCAGCAGGATGCCATGGGGGCAGTTTCCGGCGGCAGACGAATGGGAGGAGCAGGGAGATCTCTGGTTCTGCGGAAATCCGGTGGAAGAAGGCAGTCTGCCGAACTACCAGAAAGCGCGGGAAGCGTTCTTAAAGGCAGACCATCTCAGTCAGGCGGGGCGTGTGGAGCAGGAACTTGTGGAATACTGTCTGGCGGATGATGCGGCAAGGGAAAAAATGCAGATGGAGCCATTGCTGGCTGAATTTTATGATGACACGCAGCAGGAGCCGGAAAAGGAAAAACGCTGCCGCAGATATCTTGCTGTTGCAGGAATGTATTTCAGTTTTTCCGAAGAACTGGCGCGTGAAAATGACACAGACGCCATGCGGAAAGGAATCGAAGTGCTGGAAAAGGCCGCAGGCGAGAATATGGAGGGGCAGTGGGAGGCGGTTATCTGGCAGAGACTGGCGGATGCGTGCTATCTTGGCGGAAAATCCGGGGATGGGGAAAGAGAACAGGACTGGTGCCAGGAGAGTTTTCTCTATTACGAACGGCTTCTGTGCAGCAGACAGGATGGAAACCGGCGGAAAAATCTGCTCAGGGCCGCAGAGCTGGCACTTCAGTTCGACATGCAGGAAAAAGCAGAACAGTACCTCAACGAGGCCGCAGAAATTCCGGGAATGGAGGAGGATATTTTTTATCAGCAGATCAGAAAAAGATGGGAGGAAGCAGGATGAGAAAAAAGACCATATGCGCAATGATGACAGGATTCCTGGCAGTCCAGGGAATCGAAGTCCACGCGGAGACACAGCAGACGACAGGCGAGGCCGCAAGTGCGGTGGAAAGCGTGGAATTAGAAGCTGAAATCATCGAGAACAGTGATGTGACAGATGCAGACGGGAAAGCCGGACCGGAGGAACTGCTGCCGGACGAAAAGTCAGAAGAAGAACCGCCTATAGAAGAGAAACCAGAGCAGGAACCAGAGCCGCCGGAAGAGAAAACAGATCCGGCAGAGACCGGAAAGAAAGAGAAAGAAGGAGAAGAAAAAATGCTTCCCCCGACGGTAATTCCGGATCCGGAGAAAGAACCAGCGGAAAGGTGGGAAGAAGAGGAGAAAGAAATTTCGGAAGATTCAGAATCGGGGAAGCCAGGAGAATTGCCGGAGGCAGGAGATATGGGTTCCGGGGAATCGGAATCAGAGGAAGGATGTGAAGAAACAGATACAAAAGAATCAGAGACAGAAGAGTCAGATTCGGAGAGAACGGATTTTGGAGAAATGGACACAGAAAAACCAGATTATGAAGATACAGGTTCAGAAAAATCCGGAACGGAAAATTTGATGCCAGAAGATCCGGAACCGGAAAAGCCTGATATGGAAGAAACGAAGCAGGAATCTCCGTCAACCGAAAAAGAGTCAGAAAATCAAACCTCGGAAACAAAAGCACCAGAAAAAGAGGAGCCTACCGTAATGCCAGATGCCGGAAAGTCAAACACAGAAAAGCAGGAACAAACGGGGCCCGGGCAATCGTCTCCGGAGAAAGAAGAACTCAAAACAGACGAACAGCTGCCCGTTGCTGCAGCCACGCCCGAGGAGGTGACCCAAGATCCAGATGATATTCCGCTACAAACAGAAGAAAGCAGTCCTCCGCCTGCCGAAACTCCATCTAAGAGTGCCGGGGAGGAGCCATCTCAAATACGGCCGCAGATCATCGCCGATTTCGTATTATCACAGATAGCAGACGAAGATTTCGAAGCGCCGAACCCCCTGATTATCCGCCCGGCCGACACCAGCGTCGAAATAGATCCCGGTTATACCCCGGAAATTCTGCTCGAGGGAGCCGCCGACACGGCTGAAATTCTTTCCTGCATGGTAAATGGCTCCGAAGCCGAATATGAATGGAAAGAAAACAAAATCTGTCTGAAAGCCGAGAGCCTTTCCGAAGGCTACAACCGCATCACTGTAAAAGTGCGTGGCGCAGACGGCATTGTACGAACCATGAAACCGTGGGAAGTCAACGTGAAACCAAAAACTTCCACACTTGTCAGCCAAAGAACCAGCCAGAAACCAAAAGGAACCCGCCTCTTGCAGTCCTTAAGGCGCCTCTGGAACCTGATTCGTGCCATTGCCGAAATTCAGAATCAGACCACCCGCTATCTGCGTGCACTCTGCAGAAAATAGCCTGATCCGGTTTTGTTTGTATTTCTAATTTCGATATGCTAGAATAAAAGACATGTCATACGATAAAAAAGTAAAAGAGGAAATAAGAGTATGTCAGATATGATATTATTTGATCTGGACGGAACCCTGACCGATTCCGGTCCTGGAATTACAAGATGCGTACAGTATGCGCTGGCATCCTTTGGCATCGAAGAGCCGGATCTGGAAAAACTGAACTGTTACGTGGGACCGCCGCTTCTGGAATCTTTCATGAATTTTGCAGGCCTTGGCTGCGAAGAAGCACAGCAGGCCATCACAAAATACCGGGAGCGGTACGAGGCAGAGGGCATTTTTGAAAATGAAGTATACGAGGGAATCCCGGAGGTTCTGGCGTATCTGAAAGAGAAGGGAAAAATTCTGGCGGTAGCATCGTCCAAACCGGAAAAATACGTGGAGCAGATCCTGGAGCATTTCGAAATCAGAAAGTATTTTACCGTAGTAACCGGTTCAGAAATGAACGAAACCAGAACCGACAAAGGAGAAGTCATCGCAGAGACGCTGCGCCGACTCGGAGCAGAAGACAGCCGTTCCGACGTGGTGATGGTTGGTGACAGAAGCTATGACGTAATCGGGGCAAGAGAAAACGGACTGCTCTGTGTCGGCGTATCGTATGGGTACGGCGGAAGAGAAGAACTCGAGGCAGCAGGTGCCGCAAAGGTATGTGATACACCGGAAGAACTGAAACTGCTGGCGGAGGATCCGAAAGAAGAGAAGAAAAGACGCGACCGCATCAAAAAAATGAAGCCGGAGCGTATCCCGTGGCTGACAAGAGGAGAAAGTGGAACAGGAATCTTTGCGCAGAAAGAGAAAAAAGCAGAGAATATAAAAGAAAAAAGGACAGCGAAAACAGAGCCAAAAACGGAGGAAATCGTAATTCCTATCCAGCGGAAGCTATGGCGTCTTTTAAAACCGCTTCTGACGTACGAACTGTTTCTGATCGGAGCAACCGTACTTCTGGCGCTGATCCTGATGACGTTTACGACCGGCGGTTATCTGGAAGAGCGTATGCACGCGACATCCGTTCTTGCATCAGCAATCGGCAGTCTGGCGGCGATCCCGGTTCTCTGGAAACAGTACAAAAAAGATGAAGGCATGTTCCCGAAACCGGAAAAACGGTGGAGTGCGGCAGAGGCAGCCGCCTGTATTCTGCTGGTTATGACCTTCGGCCATCTCCTGAATACTGTAATGAACGTGACCGGCTTTACCAGAATCTTTTCCGGCTATCAGGACATGGCATCAAAGATTTATGAAGGACAGAACCCGCTGCTTCTGATCCTGTCCGTCGGTGTGCTGAGCGCGGCCGCAGAGGAAATTGTTTTCCGCGGCATGATTTACCGCAGGGCAAAAGATTTCTGGGGAACCGGCTGGGGCATCGCAGCATCATGTCTGCTGTTCGGTGCATATCACGGCAATGTGACGCAGTTTGTCTATGCAGCCGTGGTAAGTGTGCTTCTGATCCTTATTTATGAGCGGTGCGGAACACTCCTTGCCCCGGTTCTTGCGCACATGGCAGAAAATATCTGGGGACTTTACCGGAGCCAGTTCGTATCCTGGATGACCCAAAAAGCACCGGCAGGTGCATGGATGTTCATCTTTTTGGAAGCGGTAATCTGCGCCGGAACATTCTGGTATCTGTTTTTAAAGCTGTCTCTTATACACATCTCCGAGCCCACGAGACTGCAGCTAATCTC
>ERZ1027150.505-NODE-505-length-33761-cov-26.350501_pt1 | contig 33761 bp, 33 predicted proteins | sample MGYA00519276_ERZ1027150 | MGnify/ENA primary metagenome ERZ1027150 (study PRJEB26926, sample SAMN06164860) | human gut metagenome | biome: ENVO:00009003; feature: ENVO:2100002; material: ENVO:00002003 | host: Homo sapiens | place: USA | collected 2012 ... | reverse complement strand
AGTCGCACATCTCCACGTTGAGCAGCAGCGGTTCGGCGGCGTACTTCACGTTGAACGTGTAGAAACTTCCGTCCTCCGTGATTACTGACATGTTGGTCTCGTTCGGGAAGTTTCTTATGGTAGCCTTCACACGGATCACGTTCTCCGCCCCGTCCGCTTTTCCGGCTATCAGGTCGGGCGAACCCAAATCCACATAGCGCACCTCTGCCGGAAAGATGATATGCACGGTCTTGTCGTAGGTCACTTCCAGACCGTGAGGGGGTATCATACGGTCAAAAGTCAGTTTCTTCGTCAGACCGTGATACAGGTCGCCGTCCGCCTCCTTCTGCGGATAGACCTCCTTGGTCAATACCGGCTGTGCGTCCGTCTGTTGTTTACTTCCGTTGTTCTCTTCAGCAACGGTTACGTTCTCCTGCGCATGGACAGTTACGATGCCCATAGCAAGGGCAAACATCATGATTACTTTTCTCATATTACTTTGGATTTAGTGGTAAATAAAATTTTTGATTGGTTGTTTTCTTAATTTTCTTCCTGATAGAGCATGACCCTGTACCCCGATTTCAGATGTACTTTCACGGTACGCATCTTCTTGGATATGTATTGGCTTGTGCCCTGTATCAGCCCCTTGCCCAAATCGGAGGCAAGCTGCGCCCCGGCATTGGTGGAGATGTTGATGCTGCTGCCGAGCGAACTGCCCATATTGGCGGCGACCTCTTTGACAGCGTTCAGTTCCAGCGAGTTCGGGATGAAGATGCCGGGCTGTCCGTCCGTGTCATAGACTGCCAGCTCTATCGGGATGATGCTGCCGTCATGTTCCAGCGAACTGATTCCGATTTCGAGCCGTTCCCCCTGTATCTTGGCAGTGCCTACCACCACCGCATTACGGGGAATGATTTTATCCGCTATCGCCATCGGCTCCAGCAGCCGCAGACTGACCGCCTGCCCGTCCGTCACGCTCTGCGCCCCATAGACGCAAGCCGACAAGGTGTTCTTGTCCGATATGGCTGTTCCGCCCACCGCTGTATTAAAGCCCCGGTTACGCTCCTGCGGGCAGGTGGCGGCAACCTCCGCATTGCCCGCAGACTGTGCGAGCGAGGATACCACCTGACGTTCCACCTGCCTGACGGGTTCCGCCTTGTTCTTCCCTGCTTTCTGAACGGAAGAGGGCTTTGCCGTCTGTGTGCCGTTCTGACCGCCCATGTATTTCGCTGCCAGTTCGTAGGACTTCTCCATCAGTGCCACCTGCTCGTCCATCGTGGAACCTTTTTCCTTTTCACTTTCCAGTTCCGACTCCAGCAGGGATATACGCTCCATCAGTTCCTCCATCTCCGCATCGTTCCGTGCGGGTTCTTCATAGAAGTTGCCGAGCGTGGCGTTCAGGTCACGGTAGGCGGCTGCGGAAGACCGGATGGTCTGTGTGGCAGACCCGTCTTCCTTTCCTTCGGGAGTGGAAAGGTCGAAGTCGCCGCCATCCCCTGTATCTCCCGTTTCACGGTCGAACATGTCGCCCAGCTGCCGCACGGCATGGTCCCGTTCCTCCAGCCGTTCCTCCATCGCCGCCTGCTCGTAGGCTTTCAGTTTGTCGCCGATTATCTGGCGGTCTGCCTTGTCCGCATCCGGCATCTCGGTGTTGTAACCTCCCGTTCCCGGTTCCTGCTCCGTCTCGGAGGACGGGGCGAATATCAGCCATATCGCCCCGATGAACACCAGCACCATGACGGGCAGCACGATCATTTTCTGGCGTTGCAGCCTCTGTGCTTCGGTCAGCGGTTTGCACTCTTTCTTCGGTTTTTCCCTGTTGTCGGGCGCAGCCGTGTTTCCGGTATTGCCCTTAATCTTTGTTTCGTTCTTAGTCTGTTCCATACATATTATAATAAGGTGTAAAACTGTTGTTCTTGTCAGGCTTCACGGACAGCTCCACCTGCCCGGCGTGGTCTATCCTCATCTGTCTGCCGTCATTCCTGCCGATGTCATGGACGGCTTTGCCGAAGGTGTGGAGGGCAAGCGTGGCGAAAATGGCAAACATGGCCAGCACGATGCGCCTGCGTGTCTTCGGCGGCAAGCCGTCCAGATAGCCTTTGAGCCGTTTCAATAGTCGTTTTCTACAATCGTGAAGTTTCCAATATGCGCCCCACGCTGATTTTCTGATACTTTTTCTTTTCATGCCCTGTTACCGTCTGATGGTTTGTAAATCCTTGTTTTCGATAATGGTGAACCCCTCGATGGTGAACCCGTTCGGATTGTCGTCCGAACGGGACGAGTTGAGCAGCCGGCACGTGGTCACGAGGCTGCGCTCGGTGACGTTGCTCTGCCGGATGATCTTCTGCGTGGCATAGGTCACGGCACGGTAGGGATAGCTGTCGAAGTCGCACACCACGCTGTCCACCTTCAGCACCTGGTTGATGTTTCCTGCGATGATGCGGTTGTAGTACCCCTTCTCTGCAAAGTCCGAATAGTAGTGGTACACGCTCTTGTCCGCCAGCAGCAGGGCACGTTTCACGTTGTGTTCAATCGCACTCTTTTCGGGTGAGAGCGTGAAGAAAAGCTCGTGGAAGCGGCGCACGTGTTCCCGTGCCTCTGCCGGACGGTTCTGCGAAAGGTCCTGCGAGAGTGCCAGCATCAGCGACTTGCCGTTGTCCAGTACATAGATTTTTTCCCTCTGCCGCTCCGCAAAGCGGTAGGAACTCCACACGCTCCAGACCGTTATCACGGTACAAAGGGCGAGGAAGACGATACCGAACAGGCGTATCTGCCTGAACGATGTTTCGATGTTCTTGAGTGACTTGAATTCCATTTCTGTCTGATTTTATAGGTTATTTCCGTTTGAGAAGGCGTCCGGCGGTATGGTTCCATGCCGCCTTGCCCATATTTATCCCGGCACGTCCGACACGCCCGGCTGCGTTTCCTGCCGCAGCACCGGCGACACCCCCTGCAAGGGCCGCTCCGCGTCCGGCAAGCTGCGTCACACCGCGCCCGTAACTGCCCATGCCCCCGGCTTGGATAATCCAGCCCGCAACAGTGGGTATCGTGAAGTAGCCGATGATGCCGATAATCATGAACACGATATACACCCCGTCGCTCGAATCCAGCGAGAAATTCGGGTCAGCCTGCATACGCTCGATGTCGCTTTGCAGCATCAGCACCTGTATCTTCGCCAGTATGGTGCTGAATATGTCCGACACCGGAAGCCACAGATAAACCTGTATATAGCGGCAGAACCATTGCGTGAGCGTACTCTGGAAGCCGTCCCACACGGAAATGGCGAAGGCTATCGGTCCGAGTATCGCCAGCACCACGAGGAAGAACGTGCGGATGGTGTCTATCACGAGGGCGGCGGCTTGGAACATCAGTTCCAGTACCTCGCGGAAGAAGTCACGGATGTTCTTCTTCATGTTGTACATCCCCCGGTCTATATACATTCCCGCCATCGTCACCATGTCGGAGGGAGACCAGCCCAGTTCCTCCAGCTGCTTGTCAAACTCCTCGTTTGACACAAGGTAGGCGGTTTCCGGGTTGCGCACTTTTGCCTCATATTCCAGCTTGTCTTTCTGCCTACGGTATTCGTTCATGTCCAGCGTCTGTGTTTCAAGCAGTTTCGCCGTGCCTTGCACAATGGGCGACAGAATGCTGTTCACCGTACCGAGCACCACTGTCGGAAAGAACATGATGCACAGACCGACGGCGAACGGGCGGAGCATGGGGAACATGTCTATCGCTTCGGCTCTCGCCAGCGACTGCCATACCCGGCAGGCAACGTAGAACAATGCGCCCAGTCCGGCGATGCCTCTCGCCACGTTCGCCATGTCCCCGCACAGCGGCATCATCTGCTCGTAAAGCGAGCGCAAAATCTGATGAAGGTTGTCAAATTCCATAGGCTACCAGTATCTTTCGTCCATGTTCCCGTACAGTCCCATGATGCGGTCGAGGTCATTCTTCTTCTTCGCACGCAGGTAACTCACGCTGATGTTCTTGTTGGTATAGTACCCCACAAGGTTACGGTAACGCTTCATCTTGGAGTAGCACCGCTCCACCACGTCCATGCGGTCCTTGTCGGTCATGGAGAGCGTGGTGATGTTCACCACGTTCTTCAAATCTGTCAGCACATCGTTGCTCTCTTCCAGCAGCTTCGTATAGCCGAAGGCGATTGCCGACAGCTCTTCGGGGGTGAAGTTCCCGTCATGGAGCATCTTCTGAAAGTTGTTCACGTAGATGTCCGTGATGTCGCCCACCATCAGGATGGTCTGCTGTACCTTGCGGGCATCCTTGACGAGATTGTTCACCGATTTGAGCGCATCGTAATATTTTTTGCCCTGCTGGTAGATTTTCACCGTTTCCTGAAAGTTGTTCACCATGTTGGTGGCGGTCTTCGAGGTGTGGACGATGTTCTTCGAGGCGTTGATGATACCCTGCGCCAGATTGCCGGGGTCGCTCACCACCCATTGGGCGGAAGCACTGCCCGCGAAAAGCAGGCACAGGCATACGGCGATTGCCATTCTTGTTTTCATACTCATATTCTTTGGATTTAGCGGTTGTACATTCTTATTCTTCTGCCGGGTTCTCCGGTTCGTGGCTTGCACGCACATAGTCCCCGTTCGGAGAGAAGGTCAGCACGTCGGTAGCCTCGTTATAGGACACGTCGATGCGGAATCCCGTGTTCATGAACAGGTTGCCGTTCTCCTCCTGCAGGAGGTAGGTTTCCGGTTTCAGCCTGCGGCGGATGCCGCTCCGTTTGAACACCGTCACCTTGTAGGCTTCGCCCTCCTTGTAGATGAGCACGTCGGGCTTTCCCTCCATGCTTGTCCAGTTTCCGCACAGTTGGTCGCGGCGGTTATCCGCCATGTCGCAGGATTGCAGCATCACGACTGCCAATCCGATCAGACACTCGCTGATTTTCAGCATTTTCATTCTTGAAATACTCATACGCTTTTCTTTTTTCGTTGATAAATCTGTTTTATTGATTGCTTATTGTCTGTTTCTCCGCCTTTCGGCAAGCTGCCGGATGGCGGCTTCGATGTCGCCGCCCAGCAGCTCTGCCAGACGGTACACCTCCACCTTCTCCGTTTCCTCGGTGGTGTATGCCAGATACTCCTCCGCGCTCACCTCGGTGGCATAGACCGCTGACTGCGTGCCGCCCAAGCCTATCCACACCTCCTTGTAGAGCCGTGAAGGGTTGTTCGCCATATTGATGGAGAGTATCTGCGACTTCTCCTTTTCCGTCAGTCCGAGCAAAGCCTGAATCTGGTCGAACTTGTTCATGTACTTTCTTTGGTCGAGAAGTATCTTGCAGTCCGAGTTGTTGATGATGCTCTCTTTGACAACGGGGGAGGAAATGATGTCGTCCACCTCCTGCGTCACCACGATTGCCTCACCGTAATACTTTCTGACCGTCTTGTACATATAGCGCAAATATTCAGCCATGTTCGCCGAAGAAAGAGCCTTCCAAGCCTCTTCCACTATCAGTTGTTTCCGCACGCCTTTCAGCCGTCGCATCTTGTTGATGAAAGCCTCCATGATGATGATGGTAACTACCGGGAACAGTTCGCGGTTTTCCTTTATACTGTCAATCTCGAAGACGATGAACCGCTTGCCCAGCAGGTCGATGTTCTCCGTGGAGTTGAGCAGGAAGTCGTATCGTCCGCCCCGGTAATACTGCCGCATGGTGGTCAGCATGTTGTCGATGTTGAAGTCCTCCTTCTCCACCTTTATCTCACGCTCCGCCAGTTCCCTGCGGTAGTCGTCACGCATATACTCGTAGAAGGTGTTGAACGAGGGCACGATGCTCCGGTCAGCCTTGATACGTTCGATGTAGGCGTTCACCGCACTGCCCAGCTCGCCGCTCTCCGTTTTCGTCACCTTGTCGTCCTCCGACTTCCAGAGCGTCAGCAGCAGCGTCTTGATGCTGTCCTTCTTCTCCACGTCGAACACGTAATCATCAGTGTAGAACGGATTGAAGCTGATGGGCTTCTCCTCCGTGTAGGTGAAATACACGCCGTCCGCGCCGCCCGTCTTGCGCCGTATCATCTCGCACAATCCCTGATAGGAGTTTCCCGTGTCCACCAGCACCACGTGCGTACCCTGCTCCCAATACTGCCTCACGAGGTGGTTCATGAAGAAGGATTTGCCGCTTCCACTGGGCCCCAACACGAATTTGTTTCTGTTGGTCGTGATGCCTTTTTTCATCGGCAGGTCGGAAATATCGAGGTGCAGCGGTTTCCCTGTGAGCCTGTCCACCATCTTGATGCCGAAAGGTGAGGGCGAACTGCGGTAATTGGTTTCCTCCGTGAAGAGGCACACCGCCTGCTCGATGAAGGTGTGGAAACTCTCCTCCGCAGGGAAGTCCGCCGCATTGCCGGGCATGGCCGCCCAGTAGAGTGTCGGGCAGTCGATGGTGTTATGGCGCGGCACGCACTCCATGCTTGCCAGCTGGCTTCCCACATCGTTCCTGATATGCTTCAGCTCCTCCGCGTCGTCGCTCCACGCCATGACATTGAAGTGCGCCCGTACAGAGGTCAGACCGTAGGAATGGGCTTCGTTCAGGTACTGGTCTATCCACTCACGATTGATGCTGTTGCTCCTTGAATAGCGGGAGAGCGACTGCATGTTGCGGGCAGACTTCTCGAACCTCTGCAGGTTCTCCTCGCTGTTGTCGATAATCACATACTGGTTGTAAATGTGGTTGCACGGCAGCAGCAGGCCCACGGGGGAGGCGAAGGAGAGGCGGCAGTCCGAGCGGTCGGTGGACAGCCGCTCGTAACGGCTGTCTGTCGCCACCGTGCCGGGCAGGTCTTCCGCGTCGGAAAGGGTGTGCAGGCACAGCCGGTTGTCGCCGATGCGCATCTCCCTTGCCGAAAGCTCGATGTCCTGCAATGTGGCGTTATCTTCGGGCAGAAGTGAGAAGTACCGCTCCAGCAGCCCGGCTTTGCCGTCCGTCCCCACAATCTCATCGGTGGAGAGGCGGCGCAGCCTGACAAAACCGCTGTCGTTCATGATGCGCTCGAACTGTTCCGTCGCCTCCAGAAACTTCGCGGAGGTTTCCCTGTCCAGCTCCTTCGGGATGATATGCCCCCGGCACAGCGTGCTGAAATTGCTCTGCATACGGTTACGCTCCCTTGTCGTCTTGGTCAGGTAGAGGTAGCACGTGTGTTTCAAGTACGGACGCTCGTTGAAGTGACGCTCGAAGCTCCGCGAAAGGAAGCTCATGTCGTCCTTCTCCAGTTCCGGCTTATACCGTTCTTTGATGAACCAGTCCTGCTTGTGGACGACGGAGAAATCCGGCAAGACCTTGATCGCCTTGCACCAGCAGCCGTGTATCGCCTCATATTCCGCGCTTGTCACGGTATATAGTTCCGGCAGTTCCACCTCAAAAGCCACCGTGATGTCGGCATCCTTGGAGATGATGCAGCCGTGTTCCACTGCCAGCAGCGGAAATCTGTTTTCCAGTGTCGTTATTTTCGATGTATTTCTCATTTTGTTTCTTCCTTTCGTTTCCGTGTGAATAATCGGGTGATCCGCCGCCGGTTGATAAGGTATCGGGGATGGCTCCGTGCCGCTCCCAACTTCATCAGCCCATGTTCGCCGTACCGGGCATTCAGTGCGAAGGTCTGCCATACGAGGATGGAGGACGATACCGCACCGAAGCCGATACATATCCACTGGCCGACGCCGACCATGTAGAGGATGACGAACAGGACGAAGAGAGCCAGCAGTCCTCCACAGAAAATGAAGAGGTACTGGGCTTTCAGTCCCTTGAACTCGACCGGACGGCCGATACCCTTGTTTATCGGGTATTCAGCCATACATTATTATATTAAAGGAAGAATGAGCGCAGGATGGTGGCGGCTACAATCAGGAAGATGCACGCACCGAACCAGCTTGCGGCGGTCTTGGAGGTGTCGGGGTCTCCTGACGAGAATTTTGAATAGACTTTCACGCCCCCGATAAGACCGATCACCGCACCGATGGCGTAGATGAGTTTCGTGGCGGGTTCAAAATACGAACTCACCATCGAGGTGGCTTCCGTGATGCCTGCAAGACCGTTTCCCTGAGCGGAAGCGGTGGCGGTTGCAGTGATGAGGAGTGCCGCAGAGAGGATTGATTTCTTGCTTGTCAAAGCGTTCGTGATGTTCTTGTTCATAAACTGTTCTTGTTTTGTGCCGTCGAAAGGGTGGATGGTCCTTTTTCGGGCGGTTGATACTTGATTACTTTACTTTGGTTTAGTGGTAGCCCGTTTGTTTCTACGGACTTGGGTGTGTCCGTTGCGGATTGGCTGTACCTTGTACTGCCGTGCGCATGGTGTGATACCGTCTTACGTTTTCATTTCCATTCTTTTTAGTCGTTATACATAGTTTCGGAAATCGAACTCCTCGATATTGTCGGGAATCACGAACACCTTTTCCTTTTGGCGTGTCACTGTCATGTTCACCGTGTCCACGAAAACAGACATCGCCTTTGCAAGCCTCTCGCTCATCGCTTCATCGGTCAGGCGTTCCGTTATCCTTGTGAAAAGCTCTGTTCCGTCCAGTTCCGTCATGACCTTCCCGGCGTGTCGCATTTCCTCATCGGATGGTGAATCTTTCCGTATGGCGCGTACTGCTATGTCAATATCCTCGAAACTGCTTCCCGAAGCCTGCTTTTTGTCCGGTTCTTCGTCCTCCGGATCATCCTCTCCGTACTCCAGTTCCGAAGGTGAAATGCTCATGAAGGTCTCATCGAGCTTGTCTTCGGGTATTTGTCGCGGACGGGAAGCGGTTTTCGTGTTTCCGTCGTCAAAAGTAGCTTCTTCCTCCGACAGCTCAATGCCTTTTTCTGAAGTGGCAGCTTCCTGCGTCGGTATGGCAGTCTTTGTCCGGGTTGGAGCCATCTTGAAACGGCTCTTGCCGATGATGTCCGAGGTATCTGTGGGAGGCGTTTCCTTATCCTTTCCCTGCTCTGCCACCGTACTGTCCAATGACCGCCACAGACCGGCAATGTGTCTGAAGAAACGGATAAGTTTCGTTTCCATGATGCGGTCGTAGAGCAACAGGGACAGAAACCACACGTTGCAGGCAACCGATACGATTAAAAACACCTTTGTCATAGTTTCACTTTTTTGGCGTTTTCAATCTGCTCCGTGTACTGTGTCCCGTATTGTCGGAAATGGTCTCGGAGGATGTTGTCCACGAACTTGCCGATGCTTAAGCCGTTTCCCATCCGACTGGCAACGATGGCGACTTTCTCATGGATCTCGCGGCTGATGTATATACATTGCCGCGTTTTGATTTCCGATGCTTGCAGGAAAGTCGAGAGCGGTTTGTCTCTGCTTTTATCCTTGCGGAAGTCACCGCCGGTATTTTCCTGATTGTAGTCGGTTGTACACTTTGCTGAACGGGCAGCGGTTCTCTCTCTCTTTTCTGTTTGCAGGCAGTCTGCCTGACGGTTCTTCTTTGTTCTTTTCATACTTTTTTTGTTGTTTATTGGGTGTTTATAGGTTATAGGATTCCATATGCCGTTTGAACGATTCGGCTATCTCGTCTTGGAACAGCGTGAAATGGTGTGTCAGCACGTTGTCAAGAAAAGCCGCGATAGTCACCTCGTTGCCTCCAATTACATGAAGCATTTTCTGTATGCGGTCGTGGTATTCCTTGCGGATATATACTTGCTTGCCGAGCCTTGCCGTTACATTGGACCCGCACATGAATATCGTATCATAATCCGGTTTTTCCAGCTTGCCGTTCCTGCGCCTGCGTTCCGGTTCCTCTTTGTAGTGCGGGACAGGCAAGGAAACGGCTGCTTCTTGTGTCGCTTCTTTCGGAGGTGGAGAAGGTGCGTTTCCACCCGCACTTCTCGCTTCCGGTGGAATGCTTGTATCATCCAGCCGGAACGAGTTGATTACGGCTTCGCTGTCGATGTCCTCGATTCTTGTTTTCTTTGCCATGATATTCAGCTTTTAATGATACCGAGAATCTCATCCGCAAGTTTGTCAAGGTTACTGCCGCGTATCAGCGTCTTGTCCGCAGGGAAGGCTGTGGATCGGAATACCGCCTTGCGTTCTGCCGCCGTTTCCTTGCGAAAACGCTTGCTATCAGGCAGGTATGTTTCCAAAATAGGCAGGGCGAACTCGGCACAGACCTTGTCGTATGCCTTATACAATTCTGTCTTTTCGCGTCCGTCCACCATGTTCCACACGAGATAAATCCCTTTGATGCCGGACTTGCCCGTGCTTATCATCTGTTCGTTGATGACAGTGGCGAACTTGATGGAACTCTCCATCACCACACGGTCGGCGATGATAGGCGTGAAGATATAGTCCATTTTGGAAATGGTCTGTACCACGTCAGCGTTGTTGATGGTTCCCGGCAGGTCGAAGAACACGAAATCGAGGTCGGGCTGCGCTTCTACCAGATTTTCGGCGGTGCTTATCGCGTCTTCCGCACGGCTGCATCTGATTGGGTACGGATTTTTCTTCAGCCGCTTGAGCTGCTCATACGCCAGCACCTTGTAATGCTCATCCTCCATGACGGCTTTCATGTCACGCTTGCGCATATCATGGATACTGTACTGCGGAAAATCGCAGTCCACTACGGCTACGTTATAGCCTTTCACATAGTGCAGGTAGCTTGCCACAAGCACTGTCAGGGTTGTCTTACCCGCTCCACCTTTCTGCGTGGAGATTGCCACATAAGTTGCTTCTTTCATTTGTCTGATAATTTATTTGGTTATACATCTGTCCGGTAGCGGTAGCGTATTGCCATTCATACATACGCACGCACTTCCATTTATTTATTCACTCTTTAATCCGGCTGTGCCTGCGGGCATTCATCGGTCTGTCCAATCACCCACGCCTTTATCCGTCCGCATGGACGTGTGCTTGGAAAACCGGCTGAATATGTACACCTGTTTTCATCCGTTTGGATTGATGTCCGAACATCTGGCGGAAGGAGTGTATTTTCAGTCCCACATCCGAATCACGCTGCAAATAAACAATGAATTTTCAGTACTTGTATCACTTCTCCGGCAAGTGGCAGCATGTTGCGCCGATTGGCACCATTCGGCACACTTACGCCTCTGTCAGACACGGATTTATCACCCTAACTTTGCACCCGAACGGCAGGGTACGCAGCCGGTGGCGCAGCCCGGAGTTTGAAAGGTATTCCCCCAATCCGTCCGGAGGCGGATTTTTATGTTCACCTGAACATAGCAAGGTATGTTTTCAGCCGCTCAAAACATTTTGAGCAGCCATGAAAACGCCTTGCCCTTGCAGGGGGCGGGCTTACCCTCCGAAGTCGGGAAGCCTTTCAAACCTGCGGTGCTGTGCCTCGAAGCGGCGGCTTATGCCGTCAAACCGCTAAATCCAAAGTAATATGAGTGAAAAAAGAAGAAACAAAGGCGGGAGAAATCCCAAGCTCGATCCGGCGGTGTTCCGCTACACCGTCCGTTTCAACGAGGAGGAACACAACCGTTTCCTCTCCATGTTCGAGAAATCGGGTGTTTACGCCAAGTCGGTTTTCATCAAGGCGCACTTCTTCGGGCAGCCTTTCAAGGTGATGAAAGTGGACAAGACGCTAGTGGACTACTACACCAAGCTGTCTGATTTTCATGCGCAGTTCCGCGCTGTCGGCACGAACTACAACCAAGTCGTGAAGGAATTGCGTTGCCATTTCTCTGAGAAAAAGGCGATGGCGTTGCTCTACAAGCTGGAAGGGCAGACCGTGGAACTCGTGAAACTGAGCCGTCAGATTGTGGAACTTTCAAAAGAGCTGGAGGCGAAATGGTCGCAAAAATCAGTGTAGGAAATTCGTTGTACGGCGCACTCGCCTACAACGGGGAGAAAATTAACGAGGCAAAAGGGCGGCTGCTCACCGCCAACCGCATCTACAATGACGGTTCGGGAACGGTGGACATCCATAGGGCTATGGAGGATTTTCTATCCTTCATGCCCGCACAGTCGAGGGTGGAGAAACCGGTGGTGCATATATCTCTCAACCCGCACCCAGACGATGTGCTGACCGATACGGAGCTTCAGGACATCGCACGCGAGTATCTGGAAAAGATGGGCTACGGCAACCAGCCGTATCTTGTGTTCAAACACGAGGACATCAACCGCCACCACCTGCATATCGTGACGGTCAGGGTGGACGAAAACGGCAGGAGCATCGACACCCGAAACAATTTCTACCGCAGCAAACAGATTACACGTGAGCTGGAACAGAAGTACGGGCTTCACGATGCGGAACGCCGGAACCGTCGTCTTGATACACCGCTGCACAAGGTGGACGCTTCGGCAGGCGATGTGAAGAAGCAGGTAGGAAACACGGTCAAGGCGTTGAACGCGCAGTACCGTTTCCAGTCGATGGGTGAATACCGTGCCCTCCTTTCCTTGTATAATGTGACGGTGGAGGAAGTGCAGGGCAATGTGCGCGGAAGGGAGTATCATGGGCTGGTTTATTCTGCCACAGACGATGCCGGCGACAAGGTGGGCAACCCTTTCAAGTCCTCGCTCTTCGGAAAGGCTGTCGGCTATGAAGCCGTAGAGAGGAAGTTTGCCCGTTCCAAACAGGAGATTAAAGACAGGAAACTCGCCGAAATGACGAAACGCACCGTCCTTTCCGTTCTCGTCGGTACGTATGACAAGGAAACATTCGTTTCCCGGCTCAAGGAGAAAGGGATTGATACGGTATTACGCCATACGGAGGGAGGGCGCATCTATGGGGTCACTTTCATTGACCACCGCACGGGATGCGTGCTGAACGGCTCACGCATGGGCAAGGAACTTTCCGCCAATGCCTTGCAGGAACACTTCACGCTGCCTTATGCCGGACAGCCGCCGCTCACGCTTTCCATTCCGGTGGAAAACGGGGAAGATATGTGCGGGCCGGTCGTTTCCGGACATGATGACACGGAGGGCGGTATGGGCTTGCTCTCTCCCGAAGGTCCGGCGGTGGATGCCGAGGAGGAAGCCTTCATCCGGGCGATGCGGCGCAAGAAGAAAAAGAAGAAGCGCAAGGGCTTGGGAATGTAACAGAAGTATCAACAATTAAAAATTTTCAACGTATGTCACAACAAGAAGACGATTTGAGGGCACTGGCGAAAATCATGGATTTCCTGCGTGCCGTGAGTATTATTTTAGTGGTCATGAACGTGTACTGGTTCTGCTATGAAGCCATAAGTCTGGAGGGCGTGAATATCGGCGTGGTGGATAAAATCCTGATGAACTTTGACCGCACGGCGGGGCTGTTCCATTCCATCCTCTACACGAAACTGTTTGCCGTCCTCCTGCTTGCCCTGTCCTGTCTGGGCACAAAGGGAGTCAAGGGAGAGAAAATCACTTGGCAAAAGATATGGGCGGTGCTTGCCACCGGGTTCGTGCTCTTTTTCCTGAACTGGTGGATTCTGGCTTTGCCGCTCCCGGTGGAAGCGGTCGCGGCTCTGTATATCCTTACTATCGGCACAGGCTATGTCTGCCTGATGATGGGCGGTCTGTGGATGAGCCGCCTGCTGAAACACAACCTGATGGATGACGTGTTCAACAACGAGAACGAGAGCTTCATGCAGGAAACACGGCTTATCGAAAGCGAGTATTCAGTCAATCTGCCCACTCGCTTCTACTACAAGAAGCGTTGGAACAACGGCTGGATAAACGTGGTGAACCCGTTCCGTGCCTCCATCGTATTGGGCACGCCGGGCAGCGGAAAGTCCTATGCGGTGGTAAACTCTTTCATCAAGCAGCAGATTGAGAAGGGCTTCTCGATGTATGTCTATGATTTCAAATTCAGTGACTTATCGACCATTGCCTACAACCATCTGCTCAACCACCCGGAGGGATACAAGGTGAAGCCGAAGTTCTATGTAATTAACTTTGATGACCCGCGACGCAGCCACCGCTGCAATCCCATACACCCGGATTTCATGGAGGATATTACGGACGCTTACGAGAGCGCGTACACCATCATGCTCAACCTCAATAAGAGTTGGGTGCAAAAGCAGGGCGACTTTTTTGTGGAATCGCCTATCATACTGTTTGCCAGCATTATATGGTATTTGAAAATCTATCAGAACGGCAAGTATTGTACGTTCCCCCATGCCATTGAGTTTCTGAACCGCCGTTACGAGGATATTTTCCCTATATTGACCTCTTACCCCGAACTGGAGAACTATCTTTCACCTTTCATGGATGCGTGGCTCGGTGGAGCTGCCGAGCAGCTCATGGGGCAGATCGCTTCGGCAAAAATTCCACTGTCAAGGATGATTTCCCCGCAGCTATATTGGGTCATGTCCGACAGCGAGTTCACGCTGGACATCAACAATCCCGAAGAACCGAAAATACTCTGTGTCGGCAACAATCCCGACCGTCAGAACATTTACGGGGCGGCTCTCGGTCTGTATAACTCCCGTATCGTGAAGCTCATCAACAAGAAAGGGATGTTGAAGTCATCGGTTATCATTGACGAGCTGCCCACGATATACTTCAAGGGGCTGGACAACCTTATCGCCACCGCACGAAGCAACAAGGTTGCCGTGTGTCTGGGCTTTCAGGATTTCAGCCAGCTGGTGCGCGACTACGGCGACAAGGAAGCCAAAGTCGTAATGAATACCGTCGGCAATATTTTCTCAGGTCAGGTAGTGGGCGAAACCGCCAAGACGCTTTCGGAACGCTTCGGAAAGGTGTTGCAGAAAAGGCAGTCCATCTCCATCAACCGGCAGGACGTTTCCACTTCCATCAACACGCAGATGGATGCACTTATCCCGCCGAGCAAGATTTCCGGCTTGACGCAGGGAATGTTTGTCGGTTCGGTGTCTGACAATTTCAACGAGCGCATTGAGCAGAAGATTTTCCATTGTGAGATTGTCGTGGATGCCGAAAAGGTGAAGCGTGAGGAAAAAGCCTACAAGTCGATACCCGTCATTACCGACTTCACGGACGAGGACGGCAACGACTGCATGAAGGAAACGGTGCAGGCGAATTACAGGCGTATTAAGGAGGAAGTGAAACAAATCGTGAAAGACGAGCTGGAACGAATCGCGGGTGACGAGAACCTGAAACATCTGTTGCAGCAGAAGTAATATACCCGTTATATAAAAAAATCCGTAGCCGGTGACGGGGTTACGGATTTTTTATTACTCATTTTCCTTCCTTACTTTTTAGGTTTAAGTTGCTTGTTGATAGTGGCAATGACAAGCGTCAGCAGATAATTTTTCAGCTCGGTGTCTTCTTTCAGCAATATGCCGTATTCTTCAGCGAACATTCTCAGCAGCCGTATTCTGAGTTTTGACATTTCCTCGCCGAAAGGTATCTGCCGTTTATCCTCCCAATACTCAACCGTGACGGAAGCTGCCAGCCATTTGAACTCCGCTTTCATTTCCTTGCCGAGCTTCTTGAAACGGGTCTGTTCGGTAATGGGTGGTTCACTGTACGGCATCATATCAACCGGGTCATAAACGGATATGCTACCGATACCGTAATCCATAATTACCGGTAAGTCTGCATCACTCTTCTTATTTTTCTTCTTTTTTGCCATACCTATTGTTGTTTCAACAGTTCCAAACCCTTCTCTGTAAGGCGGTATTTCTGCTTCGGGTGACTCGGCTGTTTCGGATATAATGGAATGATATATCCTTCATTCAATGCAGGGTGCAAGTAGTTTGTTCTGAATGTGGGGCGATGGTTCAGTTCCAATGCTTCCATTATTTCTTTTACGGACAACTCATGTTCATTCAGTATTTTCACCAAAGCAAGGACTTGGTCGGTACTTGGTCGGTGCTTGGTCGGTGCTTGGTCGGTGCTTGGTCGGTGCGTCACCTCACATTTGAATATCAGTGTAACACTGTCTGCCCATATCTTGTATTCCGGTTCGGGTAATCCGGCTTTGCGGCATTCAGACATCATCAGCCCGATGCCGCGTCCCCAGCTTTCCAGTACCTTTCGTTTATACAGGACATTGGCCAATAATGGATTTTGTGGCTTCGATTCATGCTCGGACTTCATTTTCTCAGCATCCCAGTCGGGTGGAAAAGTTCCGGGGTTTTCTATCTCCACGCGGTCATCATAAATGGCTATGCCTACCGAACCACCGGCTTCTTTGTACGACCTGTGGGTCAGCGAGTTCAATACCCCTTCTCTTATAGCCTTGTAGGGAATGGTCAAATGTTCCTCCCGTTCCAATGTATCGGTTGTGCCGGATAAGGAAAGGTGCTTGAAAATAAATGCCATTGCCGCATTGAGCAATTGAAAGAAATTACCTTGAATGCGTTGGCTGTCCATGAATACGGTTTTGTCCGTTCCTTTGAAACGGGCTAAGCGGAGCAGGCATTGGGGATATTCCATGTCCTCATGTTTTCCAAACAGCACGGCTGCCGCATTGTTCAACACCCCGTCTTTCAGTAAACCGAACTTTCCTAATATGACAGGAATGTCAGTACCGGTATCTTCCGGCAGGCGACCGCATTCTATACCTAATCTGACTGTCTTCAATACCTCGTTGGTATCCAAGTGCTGCAAGGTCAGGTTTCTGTTTTCTAAAAGTTCCCAGCGGTATCTGTTCCCGTCACGTTGCAACAGCAGTTCATTGTATGCAGGCTGCGGCATCGTGGTGGTCGCACTTTCCACACGCATATAGGGTCGTCCTTTATAGCAGAACGGACGGCTGGGTTTGGAATCTTCAACACGGAAAATAATTACTTTTTTCTCATTATCCGGCAGCGGTACATAAGATATTTGTATCATTGTCACAGGTTCCAGCCGGTTGATTGCATCAGCTATGTCCCGTTTGGTCTTGTCGCTCACGTCCTGCCCGATAATCTTTCCCTTGTCGTTCACACCGAACAGCACCGTGCCACCATTCCCGTTGAGGAAGGCGCAAAGGGTTTCCATGCCGCGCTCCAACTGACCGGTGGTTTCCTTGAACTCCACCAGCCCGCCTTCTTTTTCGGCTATCAGCCGTTTTACTATATCGAGGTCTTCTATAATCATATATAATTCTGTAACGTAAGTACAAAGGTAGCGTTTTTCACTGACTTTCGGGCGAATAGATGATGAAAAGTATCTGTGCGGAACGGGTAGCCTATAAAAATCAGAGGTGGCATCCCGCCATCCTCTGACTTGTATATGGTATAAAACTATCTTCTCATGCGCTCCATTTCCTCGTCGCGCAGCATCCTCTCGTTGAGTTTCTCCTGCATCCTGTCAAGGAAGTAGGTGCGGCTTTCGTTCTTCCTGCGTTTGATGTCAATGTAGAAGCGGTAGCAGTCTTTGGCTTCGACACCGAATATCCGGTACAGCAGCGGGGCAAGCTGTTTGAGCGGCATTTCACCGTTGTTGATGCAGCCCATCTCATAGATGCCGTAGATAAGTTCCACAAGGTCTATGGCGTTGCCCGTCCATTGAAGCGGCGGAGTGGGATTGTCGGATGGTGTTTCGGCTGAGGAGTGGAGGTTGGATAGTGGCGGCACTTGGGGTGTGGAAAGGAACTTCTGCATCTTCCTCACGAAAGAGAGTGCCTTGCCGATATAGGCGGCGGCTTCCTTGCGTTCTTCGGATAACAGACGCACGGGGTGGTGTTGCAACTCGATTTCAATATAAGCCAGTGCGATGGCGGTATGGCTCGCATGGATGCTGCCGCACAGTTCGATTACTTGGTTGGCGAAAGCCATATATGCCGTTTCCATATTGCAGTCTCCGGCTTCATTGATACGGCGGAAGAACTCGGTATCCGCCAGTAAGAAATAGTTCATATCCTGTCAATTTTGAAATTCAACATTTTGATGTTAGGGTGCGCACATGAATATGTACGGCAAAAAGTGCGTCAAAACGGACAGAATCTCCGGTATCTTGTTTATAACATGTTGGTTATCAATAATATTAAAATAAATATTTATATTTTGAGAAGGTTCGCGGTCAAACAGAAGTGTTCACTTTCCGAACATTTGTACTTTTTCGGTACTTTAATAATAGGATAGCAAGTCGTTTTTTCAGGCTGTTCTTTCGGAAGTCATACGATTATAGATATGGCAGGTCACGCCATTGGGAAATTTCTTCTGTGATACAAGCGTCAATTGGATAGGTGGCAGGGCAGACTGGAAAAAATACTTTCCTGTCCCGGCTATGAAAGGAACGGTATAGAGGATGATTTCATCCACCACCTGCATACGCAGCAGTCCGTTGATATAATCTGTCTTTTCGGGAGAGGCTTCCGCCAGATAGCAGGTATCCGTTTCATATCTTCTCCATTCATCCAGCATGGAGATGGAATAATCCGGTGTGATATGATAAAGGGCGTTCTCCTTTATCTCATTGATGCCGCAACAGTCAAGGCACAGTTCCTTATACGATTTGCCATGCAACTCGGAAGCAAGACACCCGTCCATTGAGAGGACGGCAAGAACCTGAACTTTTCCCATAATCGTTCCCTTTCGTTTCGTTCGGCAAGGGCAAAAAAGCAGCGTGCAAACACACTACTTCTAATGGAGGCTCTGGTAAAGCCTTTACGGAGAGTACGTGAATGCACGCTATGCGTAGGCATAGCATAAGCTTCACGCAATCGTCTCCGTAGTGTAAATTTACCAGATTTCCATTAGGACGCCTTGCGGTCTTATGTTATATATATGCGGCGGATGGACTTTCCAAAACGCCGTTACCTTCTAATATGTCATGCAAATATAGCCATTTCCAATGAATTGCGGGCTATGATTGCTCAAATTTATACTTCAGTCCATACTCTTCCAGCTTTTTATAGAGAGTTGTCCTGCCTATTCCCAGTATTTTGGCGGCGGTGTATCGGTTTCCCCCGGATTGTTTCAGGGCACGCATGATCCGTTCCTTTTCCTCCGCATCGTTGCGCAGGGCGAAACCGGCGGCAGCGGATGTTTCCGCCAAGCCAAGTTCCAAATGTTCTTTTCTGATGGTACCTTCCTGTGCCTGCAATACCGCTCCCATGATTTTTTGTTGCAGCTCGCGCACATTGCCCGGCCACGGGTGTGACAGCAATGCTTTCCGGGCTTCGGAACTGAACCCTTCCACACGGCACTCCAGTTCCTTGTTGGCAATCTCGCGGAAGAACTCCGCCAGTGGCAGGATGTCCTCCTGGCAGTCGCGCAAAGGCGGAACGTTAATCTCGAAGTCGTGCAAGCGGTACAGCAGATCCTGCCGGAAACGCTTCTCGCTTACAGCCTTCTCCAGATTCTCGTTGGTGGCGGCAATGATACGTACATTGAAACTTCTGTCCGCCTTGTTGCCTACGGGACGGTACCGCCGTTCCTGTATGGCACGAAGCAACAGCTGTTGCGTTTCCAACGCCAGATTGCCTACCTCGTCCAGAAACAGCGTACCGCCATCTGCCTCGTGGAAATATCCTTGCGTAGCGGTGTCTGCACCCGTAAATGCACCCTTGACATGCCCGAAAAATGCAGACGGGGCAAGTTGGACGGAGAGCGAGCCGCAATCCACCGGCACGAAGGGCTTGCCGGAACGCTTGCTTTTTTCATGCAGGTGATGGGCTATATGCTCCTTGCCCGTACCGTTCTCGCCGAGTATCAGCACGCTCATCTCGGTCGGGGCAACCAACTTTATCCGCTTCATGACGGCTCGGAAAGCCGAACCGTTACGGGCGAACACGGGCATGTGCCGTTGTCTGCCGTACTGTTCTTTCTGAATGTTGCGGAGCAGCGGGACAAGCTTGTCCTCGACCAGCAACTTGGGGATGTAGTCCAGCGAACCGAGCTTCATGCTCTCCACGGCGGTATGCACCTCGGCATAGTCGGTCATGATGATGAACGGCAGTGCCAGTCCTTCTTTCCGCATCCACCGCAACAGGTCTATTCCGTTTCCGTCAGGCAGGCGCAGGTCGGAAAGCACTATATCCCCGCCGGAGGCTTGTTGCAGGAGTTTCCTCGCCGCTACAAGGCGGTAAGCCTGCACGGTGCGGAATCCCTCCCGTGCCAGCAGGTTGCAGACAAACTCGCAATACACGATGTTGTCCTCTACCACGATGACTGTTATCTTATCCTTGACCATACTTCCTCCTTTCCTCTTTCGCCAGCCGGATAATTTCCGTGCCCTTCTCCAGTACGCCGTTCACCGCATGGAACAATGCTTCATTGTCCGGAGTACCTTCACCGTGCAGCAGCCTGTAGAGTACCTTTAGCGGTTGGTCTGCGCGGAGTATCTCCCACGAGCTGCGCAGATGATGCGTAAGGGCGTTCAGACCTTCCAGATCGTTACGGCATTTCGCATCCCTGAGTGCCTGCATCTCCTTTTCAGTCTCCGTTGTCAGTTTATCCAGCATGGAGGCTTCGTTGCCATAGGACAGCAGTGAGGAAAAATCCGGTCTTCCGGATCTTTCCCCTTTCATTGCACATCGGTCGGTTACTGCCATCAGCTCGGAAATTGAGAACGGCTTGAAAAGGCTGCCCGAAAAACCGTGCGCCAGCAGTTCCTCCGCGTCGCAACTGCCCGAACCGGTCGTCACGACAACTGGAATGGTCCTTGAATTGCCCACGTTTGAGGAGCGCAGCAGCTCCAGCAGCTCGAAGCCGTTTATCTCCGGCATATTCAGGTCGGTCAGCAGCAGGCTGTAGTCTTTCCTGCGTACCATCTCCACCAGTTCTGCCACGTTGGTGCAGATGTCGCAACGCACACCCTCATGGATATACATTTCCTTCATCATCTGAAGCGATACCTCGTCATTGTCTATGGCAATGACATCCCGGTACATCGGGGCGCAGCGAGCGCGGCTCTCCACATCCGGCATGGGTGTCTCCGCGATGATTTGTGCGGGTATTTCTGCGATGAAGCGGCTTCCTTTCCCTTTCTCGCTCTCCAAACGGATATTGCCGCCGAGCATTTTCACGATATGGCGCACGATGGAGAGCCCCAGTCCGAAACCGTCCTGTGTGGCGGCATTTGAAAGCCGCTCGAACGCTCCGAACACCCGTTGCTGCTCCTCGGCAGTCATGCCCGTACCTGTATCTTCCACTGTCAGCACCAAGTTTCCATCCTGAAAATCAGTTGTCAGTGACACATGCCCGTTCTCGGTGAACTTGATGGCGTTGGATAGCAGGTTGTTCCCGATTTGCAGGATGCGCTCCTTGTCGGTTATGACAAAGGCATCCGCACGGTTCTCCACCTCCAGAGCCAGCCCCTTGTGCATGGCTGCGGGTGCAAACTCGGTTTCAAGTGTTTGTGTGAGGATGGAAATACGGCAGGGGGACAGGCAGGGCTGTTCCTTGCCGCTGTCCAGCCGGAAGAAGGCAAGAAGCGTGTTGAGCATTCTTCGCATACGGTCGGAGGATTGGCGGATGTTCCGCATGTATTTTGCGGTTTTCTCCGGATCGTGCTCTTTTTCTATCAACCCGGTGTAACCCATAATGGCGTTCAGCGGGGTGCGCAGCTCATGGGTGATTGTATGTACCGCTTTCTTGCGCGAGGCGATCAGTGCCTCGTTCTGCCGGAGGGATTCCTGCTGCTTCCCAATCAGCTCGGCTGTCCTGCGCTTGTATTGCCCGATGCGGCTGGCATCGCGGTGTATCACGAAAAAGAGCACCAGCAATAGCGCAAGGGCAAATACCGCCAGTCCGCCGATTTGCATGAAAATCCGTTCCCTTTCGGATGCGGTCTCGGCTTCCTGTCGTTGCAGGTCTTCCTGCACATTGCCGTCTATCTGCCGGACCAGCTGTTGCAACTGCCGGTTAAGCATGGCATTCCTCCCGGCAAGCCTGTCGGTCTGTTCCGAAAGCAACCTGTCCTGCAGGTTCTGTTCCGCTATCACATGGCTGTTGAGCGAGTGGAGCATGGCGGTGGCGGATGTGGGCGTATCGTCCTCTTTCTTACCGAACAAACCCAGAAATCCCTTGCGTTTCGGCTTGCGGGCGGCTTCGTCCGCACTCTTCCGTGCTATGGCGGGCACTCTGTCGGCTATCTGCCTGTGGAGGGTCTTTTGCCGGAGATACAGTGCGGCAAGATCATTCAGCTGCGATTCCTTGTTTGCCAGTATCCTGCGCAGGCTGTCTATTCCTTTCTGTTCGGAACGGAACACGTTGCGGAAAGAACACAGCGTGCTGTCGATAACCATCCTTTGCAAGTGGTATTCTTCCTTGTCGCTGTCCGTCCATTCCATGACGGTTTCTCCGAGAAATGAAAGCCCGGCTATTTGCATGTTGAGCCGGTTGATGCTTTTACGCAGCCCGTTGGTTGTATTATTCTTTTGTTCAAGCAATTCCAGTGTATGCTGTTCGTTATGAAAAATATATGCAGCCAGCAGCACCAGCAGGAATATGGATATATAGCCTGCTGCAATCAGTATTCGGTATAGTCTCATGTACGCTTCGGGGTGTCATTATCGGTAACATGCTTGGGAGTGGTTATTGTAATAAGCCAGTCTTCTCTCACACCATTTTTCATACCCTTCCCGTTTCAGTTTACCCGGTCTTTTGAGCATTCTCTTGAGACAGAAATCGTGGAAGTTGCTCTTGGAAAGGAAATGGTTGCGCTCTGCCACTTCCTTCAGGGTCAGTTCGGGACGGTAGGTCATGTCTTCCATGATACGGCAGATCCGTTCACGCCGGAGCCATTCGGTAGCAGAGCAGCCGTAGTATGTCTCGAATCTCTCCCGGAAATGGGAATAGCTCATGCCGCACATGCGTGCCATGTTTTCAGCCGTGAAGGTATGCCATTTGTACATTTTCACTTTCAGCATGAATACGGCCTTTTCCAGTTCCTTCATCCGGCTTTCCGCATACTGCATCTCAAATTCTTTCAGCGGTGTGACGATATGGCGGAGCGCGTCACGCCGTGCCCTGAAGAAATAGTCGCATACCCGGTTTGTCACGCAGTTCAGATAGGAGCGTCCCCTCATGCAGCGAAGCAGGTCGCAGAAAAACATCAGTTCTGCCGTCCGGTATCCCGCCTCATAGACGGCAATAAGGTCGTTGCTCAGGTAGCAATAGGCAAAATTTTCCGGTGAACAGGCTATCAGAGCCATATAGGGCTTGTAGTCAACCTGTTCCAGTGTAGGCAGATACGGGAGTTGCCGCAATGCGTCCACTATCAGACGCATTGCTTTCGTGTCATGTGCGAAACTTTCCATTTCGCGGAGCATTCTCCGCACGGAATACCTTTTCTCTACGAGTTCTTCTGCCTTGTCTGCGATGCTGTGCAGGGTGGCGGCTTGGGGATTTGCTTCGGCTGTCCGCCTTAAAAGATCTGTCAGTTTCATTGCTGTTGTTTTTGATGCAAAGTTCGCATATCCTGCGGTTACGGCAGTTCCAAATCTTGCCGAAAACTCCAACAGAAGTGCGCTTTTCAGTAAAAAAGGAACAGTTTCGGGAGAATCCTTCTCATTTCAATGGCTATAATACTTCGTCATTCAGCAAGCTATAATAGACCAATAAGAAATACATTGCATCTCCTGCAATCAGTGCTGTAAGCCGTTGCTTGAATTTCAGATCGTATTTTTCTTCCTTCAACCGTCTTAATTCGGGAAACAGACCGCTGAAATCAACGGGGGTTCGGCTGAGTAGATAGACCGGAAGAAACAACACTATATCCACAAGTTCCTTTTCGCCTCTCACCAGATAAAACGGGGCAAACAAAAGCATCGGTATCAGTTCCCACCATCGGTAACTGACATTCCTGTTCTTCTCGTTCTGTTTGTCCATGCGGGCTTTCTCCGCACGTGCGGCAGCATCCAGTCTTTTCATGAAGGCTTCCTCTTTCTCTTCCATGATGTCGGCTATCACCTTGTCATCTACACCGCGCCGGTATAGTTCCTCTTTCGCCTGCCTGACCTTCTTTTCCGGATATTCTCCGGTAACATTGTTGGCTATCATCAGCAGCTCATTGGTATCGTATTCCTTGATTTTCATTGTTCTCTAATTTAATCTGTTTCACTTCCTTTTCCTTAAGTTTCATACATTGACTTACGGGTAAGACTGAGTATCAATATATTGACTTTATTAGATGAGCAGTTAGTCCATTATATGCTTTTGATTAATATATAGTAAGTTGCAAATTGTATAATTATGGAAATCACATAGATACTATAATATTGCACATATATATATCAGTTATGATGCCATTTCCTATATTATCTGGAGCTTCTTGCGAACAAAGTATTTTTCCTTCTGCATTAAAGCCAAAAGAATACAGACCAGCTATTTTTAGACGGTCTTTTTCTTCAATATTTTTTCGTATTCGTCCGTTTGGTAAACCCGCTAATTCATTTTGATAGGGAGCAGGAACATAAAATTCATGTGTAGCATACTTCCATGAAGAGATTTGTCGTAAAACACTTTCAACTTTGGCATGAATGACAAGCTCTGACTGTTTTAACCGTTGATACAGTTTGTCATTCATTTCCATAATATGTATATCATTCTTTATATCCATTGGCTTTATTGTTTATAATGGTTCAGCAGGGAACGGCTTGCCGTTATCCTGCGTTGTTAGCAACCTCTTTAATTCTCACCTGATATTTTTGTAATTGCCATTTTTTATCAATCAACAAATATGTTGCAGACAATTCGCTTTTAACATCGTCTATTATCCAAGTTATATCTTGAACTTTTATACCTTGTTCATTGTCTGCAAATTTTTTCTCTTTCGGATTGCCAAACAACTTTATGCAATGTTCATAAGACGAAGTTTCTATTACAGATAGTCTATATTGTCCGTTTTCGTTTGGTAGCCATAAGTTTTCGACAAGGAATAAGCGCATATCCTCTACTAATTCTTTTTCTACTGATTTGAGAACGGGAAGTTTATATATGTATTTATGTATGTTAGCAGAGAAAAATGGGAAGAAGTGTTTCCCCATTATTCTCCGCTGCATAGATACATTCTCTTTGTACGGATTAAATTCATCTAGTGACATTATTAAATCCATACCCAACATATTAACATCTTTTTCATATCTCACTTTCGACCTAATACCTACAGTGGAATATAATGCCCTAAAACAAAATAAGAAATCAAAGTCTATTTCACTATATTTCGTTTCTATTATTCTCGAAAAATTTCTCAAATCCTTGCCTATGTCCGAAACCTTGATATATCCCGGAGAATCCGATGTTATTCTTATTCGTTCCATATTTGTTGATTATATTGTTGCTAATGGTTTGGTGAGGAACAGCGTTAAGCTGTTGGCTCGACCTTGTTAGTTGCTTACTATATTTACTTAATGATTTCAATGTCTTGAATAGGTACATAACCTATATGGGCATTAAAAATGGAATTTATTCTACACCAGGTATTTACTATTTTACTTATAACAACAGGCATTCCAAAACTAACTGCTATGCCATCTTCCCCTTCGGTAATTTTTTCTCCATCAGGTAAAGAATAAATGTAGGGACTGCATAGTATGGCACTATCTCCAACTTGTGGCGTAAAATTCGTCCTTTTAGCATTCGGGGGGCTCTGTAATATTATATTATACTGAGCTTCCATACATTTCGTAGATAAGAATAGGTATGCTTCAAAACAGTCATTACATTCATTCTTTTCAGGAAAATGCTCTATATGAAAACCCGGAGTGTCAGCATACAACTTTCCGTGAGTTTCATCTCCTCTATTATATACCCCATATATCAATCGCCCATTAGAATCATAATATGCGATACTGTGCAATGCACCCCCGTCAGCCCATCGCTTAAATACTTTCCTGATATTGTTATCGTTATCGAAATACATAGTGATCAATATATTGGCATTCTTAATTTGACCATCATCTAAGATTTTGTATGAATGGATTTGATCGAATTCCATATATTCATCCTCTATTACTTTTCCTAAACTATCTAAAGGAACAAGGTATGCAATTCTCAAAGGCATTTTGTTTATTGCATCAATCTCTGTTTGAATAGTTTCCTTATAGTTTTGTGCAAAAGTATAAGGTGAAAGCAAGAATAAAATATAAAGTATAATTACTCTTTTCATATTGCAACTAATGGTTCAGCAGGGAACGGCTTGTCCGTTATCCTGCGTTGTTAGCATCATATTTAACTATCAGCAGAAAGCGACATCTCCCGTTCCTACTTCAACAATATCATATTTGCCATCATTAATCCTTATCTTAATGCCACAACCATGCTCAATATCAAATTCAACTCTAAATTCCAGTCCAAACAATTCCTCTGCGTTCTGTTCAAACAAGACGAAAATATGTGTCAGTTCAATATCCTGCATACATGCTTCAATTTTATAGGTATCTTTAGCCCATGCTATAACAGAACTACAAGCCAGACTATACCATTCTGACAGGTTATTGACAAATGAGGCAATCTTTTCTTTATATTCATCTGTCAGTTCTTCTTCTGATGCAAACAAACTATCTGACAATGTGATATAAACCTTATTACCCAAATCTTTTAATGATACATACATTTCAAGATTTTTGTCAAAAATTATTTCAGTCGCTTTCATATTTTATTGTTTTTTAGTTATGTTGATGCTAATGGTTTGGTGAGGAACAGCATTATGCTGTTATCTCGACCTTGTTAACGATTTTATTTCACAATCATTAGTTCATTCCCATATAGATAATTGCCTCTGTTATTCCATATTTTGGAGTAGTCTGACAATTTGTAAATTTCAGGTCTATACAAATGCAACACCTTATCCAAAACTCTCTCTCGGAATATTATTCCATCTCCATATTCTATGCTATCTAAAACGAAGAAATTCTGTTTGATTGAACTATCTTTCAGTTTCATATCAGGATATATTGTAAAACAAGTACCTAGTTTTTTCTGAAAGTCACTCTGATATGTTATGCCTTTTCCGAAATGAAAAGAATCGTTATCAAAATGACTTATACGTAAAGCGTAGTATTTTTTATCCGTTAGAGTTTCGTTTTTCTTGTTTACTACCTTGACAGTTGCAACATCATATTTATCAATGAACCCATTTTCTTGAAGTAAAGACAAAAACTCTTCCGATACGATTTTGAGTTTTATGCTGTATTTATCAAGAAAATCAAATTGCAGAATTCCCGGTTTTTTGTTGCATACGAGGTATAAGACTGGTGGTAAATTTTCTTCCCATCCATTCTTGTCTTTCCACATCCATTGCCCGTGGTTTTGGAACTTCTGCCTTTTGCTTTCATCGTAAGTATCACAGACATCAGATCTACCAAACTCCAATAATCCTTTAGGCAGTTTATCAATTCCATAGTTCCAAATATAGAGTTCTTCTGTATTCATAATTATTATCGTTAATGGTTCAGCAGGGAACGGTTTGCCGTTATCCTGCGTTGTTATCAGTATTTTATCTTTTTCATTATTTAATCTAATGGTTCTTAGTCTATTGTAGTTAAGATAATTATTCTAATTGTGTGTCTGCATTCATTTCCCGCTCTTTGCTTTCCCTTATCCCAACTATCTCTTTATAGGTATCGACCACAATCTGATGGGATTCCGTATTGAGTTTCTTTGCATATCCTTGAACAATAGAATTTATTTCACGATAAATCCAGGCAGCTACAATCAGTATTGCAAAGACAGCCAATATTTTCTTTATAGGTTTGTAGCGTAGCAGATAGCCCAAGAAGGCAAACAGGATATAACCGATGTATATACACCCGGTATTGAGCGTCCTGCCAAAATATTCTTGTTTATGACGTTGCAGTTCGTTTGACGTTTCCCATGCACCGATTGCGTGCTGGTACAATTCTGAATGTGCTATAAACATCAAACTGTCTTCATTGGCAGCAGGATGAACGGCATATTGATATACAACTCCAATTTCTTTCAATCTGTAGCTGTCATAGGCTTTCGATGCCAGGGTGTCCGGAAGTATTGAGAGCAGCAGTCCGCATGTGTCAATATCAGCCTGAAAAGATGTTTCAAGAGAATCTATCTGGGTTGTCAGCTTAGTCTTGGACATAGACATAGGCTTTTTGTTCAATATCTGTTCCATGCTTATACCGTACTTGTCTGCCAGTGACTGGGGATAGCTCTGTTTCATTTCAACTTTTTTTATGACGGATATGACCATCATCTGTGGACGCACAAACCAGTCATAATAATAGGTCATTGCCGACAAAGGCAGTACAAGAACCAGCCCGATTGCCAATGTACGGAAAAAACCGGTCCACTTTTCTCTGTCCATTGCCCAGAAAACCAGAAAGGTTGCAACGCTTAGACTGTATGGAATCAGTGATGTAAATGCTGCCAGTCCCAACTGCGCACAAAAGTCAAGTGCTTCTTTTGTGGCCAGATCATAGAACGTGCCTTTGTCCACTTCCTTGATGACAAGTCCCGTGAAGCCACATAGCTCGGCGATGGTAAAAACCGCAATAAAATATATGCAAAACTTCTTCAAATGTTTCATATTCATTTTACTGATAATGGTTTAGCGGGGAACGCTGTTTAGCGTTATCCCGGTTTGTTAGCAACTTTACTTTAGTTCATAACAAGCATAGAGTTCAATTTTATTTCCTTCAAGAATATCATTGATTTGATGCTCCAATTCGCTCAATCCATTGACACTTGTTATTTGACGGTTGAAACCTAATTGCTCAATCTCCAAATCAAGACTTAAATGTCCGATTGATATAAAATTATCTTTCAACTTCTCTACATCCGTATAATATAGAGATAACTTGCGTACACCAAAACTTCCCATAGCATTAGTTTTTGTTACAGGAACTTCTTCTATCAAAATCGTATCTATTGATGGCTTTAGATAGTCATTGTAAGTAGTAGGAACAAAAGCATAATAAGCATCTTTCCTGTATTGATAAAAATCTTCAAATATGAAACAGCGATACTTGTTATCAATTTGAAAGGCAATTACTTCTCCCTTTGTAAAAAGTCTATTTATGAGCGTCTTATACTTTTTCGGCTTTCGTACTTTTAAGATAGGTACACTTACCTTTTTGAGTAACTTTTGGAGTGCTATATTTCTTTTTGAAATAGCTATCTTATCTATTTCTGCCCAAGCCATATCAGCTCCGTTATCCACTATAGTTTTAAGTCGGTTTACAAAGTAATCATCCAATAGCCCAATTTTCCAGAGCGTAAGACATGTAGTAGAAATATAAATCTCTAAATCTAATGAAGATGATAAATTATCTAATTCATTTTTTAGATACGATCTAATTTCATCTGCCGGTTGCCCGCTATCATATCTGTCCAATATTTCATTTTGAACATCTATGCTTAAATCACTTTCCAATATGTCTGTACCGTCAATCGCCATATTTATTATTTCTTTTGTTGCTAATGGGTTGGAAAGTAACGCCGTTTAGGGGTTATCTTTCCTTGTTATAAACTTTTTTATTTTTCCAATGGATATATAATTCTCCATTCTTTAGTCTTTTCTCTCCAACTATTGCACATAAAAGATTATTTTCATAGGCAAAATTATATTCCTCTGCTGGCATATTGCCCCAACGAGAAGCATACCTATGTACTTTACTAATTCTTTCTTTATCATATTCATATAAATACACTGACCAATCTTTATATGAATTTATACCCTGAAAGATATTCATTTCATGGTATGGATAAAAATAGCTTATTGAGATTATGGTTGTATATTGATTGGGTATATATTTAACATGATATACATAATATGAAAAGGCATTATCATACTCATATATATCAGTTATGATGCCATTTCCTATATTATCTGGAGCTTCTTGCGAACAAAGTATTTTTCCTTCTGCATTAAAGCCAAAAGAATACAGACCAGCTATTTTTAGACGGTCTTTTTCTTCAATATTTTTTCGTATTCGTCCGTTTGGTAAACCCGCTAATTCATTTTGATAGGGAGCAGGAACATAAAATTCATGTGTAGCATACTTCCATGAAGAGATTTGTCGTAAAACACTTTCAACTTTGGCATGAATGACAAGCTCTGACTGTTTTAACCGTTGATACAGTTTGTCATTCATTTCCATAATATGTATATCATTCTTTATATCCATTGGCTTTATTGTTTATAATGGTTCAGCAGGGAACGGCTTGCCGTTATCCTGCGTTGTTAGCAACCTCTTTAATTCTCACCTGATATTTTTGTAATTGCCATTTTTTATCAATCAACAAATATGTTGCAGACAATTCGCTTTTAACATCGTCTATTATCCAAGTTATATCTTGAACTTTTATACCTTGTTCATTGTCTGCAAATTTTTTCTCTTTCGGATTGCCAAACAACTTTATGCAATGTTCATAAGACGAAGTTTCTATTACAGATAGTCTATATTGTCCGTTTTCGTTTGGTAGCCATAAGTTTTCGACAAGGAATAAGCGCATATCCTCTACTAATTCTTTTTCTACTGATTTGAGAACGGGAAGTTTATATATGTATTTATGTATGTTAGCAGAGAAAAATGGGAAGAAGTGTTTCCCCATTATTCTCCGCTGCATAGATACATTCTCTTTGTACGGATTAAATTCATCTAGTGACATTATTAAATCCATACCCAACATATTAACATCTTTTTCATATCTCACTTTCGACCTAATACCTACAGTGGAATATAATGCCCTAAAACAAAATAAGAAATCAAAGTCTATTTCACTATATTTCGTTTCTATTATTCTCGAAAAATTTCTCAAATCCTTGCCTATGTCCGAAACCTTGATATATCCCGGAGAATCCGATGTTATTCTTATTCGTTCCATATTTGTTGATTATATTGTTGCTAATGGTTTGGTGAGGAACAGCGTTAAGCTGTTGGCTCGACCTTGTTAGTTGCTTACTATATTTACTTAATGATTTCAATGTCTTGAATAGGTACATAACCTATATGGGCATTAAAAATGGAATTTATTCTACACCAGGTATTTACTATTTTACTTATAACAACAGGCATTCCAAAACTAACTGCTATGCCATCTTCCCCTTCGGTAATTTTTTCTCCATCAGGTAAAGAATAAATGTAGGGACTGCATAGTATGGCACTATCTCCAACTTGTGGCGTAAAATTCGTCCTTTTAGCATTCGGGGGGCTCTGTAATATTATATTATACTGAGCTTCCATACATTTCGTAGATAAGAATAGGTATGCTTCAAAACAGTCATTACATTCATTCTTTTCAGGAAAATGCTCTATATGAAAACCCGGAGTGTCAGCATACAACTTTCCGTGAGTTTCATCTCCTCTATTATATACCCCATATATCAATCGCCCATTAGAATCATAATATGCGATACTGTGCAATGCACCCCCGTCAGCCCATCGCTTAAATACTTTCCTGATATTGTTATCGTTATCGAAATACATAGTGATCAATATATTGGCATTCTTAATTTGACCATCATCTAAGATTTTGTATGAATGGATTTGATCGAATTCCATATATTCATCCTCTATTACTTTTCCTAAACTATCTAAAGGAACAAGGTATGCAATTCTCAAAGGCATTTTGTTTATTGCATCAATCTCTGTTTGAATAGTTTCCTTATAGTTTTGTGCAAAAGTATAAGGTGAAAGCAAGAATAAAATATAAAGTATAATTACTCTTTTCATATTGCAACTAATGGTTCAGCAGGGAACGGCTTGTCCGTTATCCTGCGTTGTTAGCATCATATTTAACTATCAGCAGAAAGCGACATCTCCCGTTCCTACTTCAACAATATCATATTTGCCATCATTAATCCTTATCTTAATGCCACAACCATGCTCAATATCAAATTCAACTCTAAATTCCAGTCCAAACAATTCCTCTGCGTTCTGTTCAAACAAGACGAAAATATGTGTCAGTTCAATATCCTGCATACATGCTTCAATTTTATAGGTATCTTTAGCCCATGCTATAACAGAACTACAAGCCAGACTATACCATTCTGACAGGTTATTGACAAATGAGGCAATCTTTTCTTTATATTCATCTGTCAGTTCTTCTTCTGATGCAAACAAACTATCTGACAATGTGATATAAACCTTATTACCCAAATCTTTTAATGATACATACATTTCAAGATTTTTGTCAAAAATTATTTCAGTCGCTTTCATATTTTATTGTTTTTTAGTTATGTTGATGCTAATGGTTTGGTGAGGAACAGCATTATGCTGTTATCTCGACCTTGTTAACGATTTTATTTCACAATCATTAGTTCATTCCCATATAGATAATTGCCTCTGTTATTCCATATTTTGGAGTAGTCTGACAATTTGTAAATTTCAGGTCTATACAAATGCAACACCTTATCCAAAACTCTCTCTCGGAATATTATTCCATCTCCATATTCTATGCTATCTAAAACGAAGAAATTCTGTTTGATTGAACTATCTTTCAGTTTCATATCAGGATATATTGTAAAACAAGTACCTAGTTTTTTCTGAAAGTCACTCTGATATGTTATGCCTTTTCCGAAATGAAAAGAATCGTTATCAAAATGACTTATACGTAAAGCGTAGTATTTTTTATCCGTTAGAGTTTCGTTTTTCTTGTTTACTACCTTGACAGTTGCAACATCATATTTATCAATGAACCCATTTTCTTGAAGTAAAGACAAAAACTCTTCCGATACGATTTTTAGTTTTATGCTCCACTGGTCACAAAAATCAAATTGCAAAATTCCCGGTTTCTTGTTGCATACGAGGTATAAGACGGGAGGCAAGTTTTCTTCCCAGCCATTCTTGTCTTTCCACATCCATCTCCCTTTAGTTTGAAATCGTTGTCTTTTACTTTCGTCATAAGTATCACATACATCAAATTTACCATATTCCAATAATCCTTTAGGAAGTTTATCTATCCCATATCGCCAAATATAAAGTTCTTCTGTATTCATAATTATTATCGTTAATGGTTAGAAAGGAGCATCGTTAGATGCTATCTTTCGTTGTTACTAACTTTATTATTTATAAGACTAATCGAATTTTTCTGCCGATTTATCAAGCTATAAACAGTTTACGAAAAATTAAAATTCCTATGATTGCGATATAAATCGGAATGCAGAATATCATCCAATTAGAAATTAGCTTGTTTCTTGTGCAACCTTGATACTTCTTTTTTAATTCCAGAATTTTCTTTTTCCTGTATCGAATACAGCAATATATGATTAACAGACATAAAGGAACGAGTAAGAAGCATAAGCTATAAAGTCCCTCTAAGAACCACGCATATTTATGTTGCATGTCATACCATTCCTTAATAGCGAAAAAGGCTATAATGAGTGATATGCCCAAGCTATAACATAAGTGGATGACAGCACTAAGGTATGGTGGGTCGCCATGCTTTTCATACATTCGATATAGTCTATAAAATATATAATCCATATTTGTTAGTAATGGGTTGAAAAGGAACTCCGCTCAGGGGTTATCTTTTCTTGTTAATAATAGAGTTTATTAGACTTACAAATAATCCACGTACCATTTATCTTCGTCCAAAAATCTTCTTTTTTACTATCTATCAAGAATTTATTATCCTTTTTGACAATTACATACTGTAGATATTTGTTGTCATTTTGTGTTATTACAATAAATCTATTCTTTCTACTTTCTTGTATATCGACTATTTTTTCTCTACTAGAATCATAAATGTAACTTCCTTCACTTCCCCATGACAAAGCATTCGGACGACTCATTTTTCGTTCTTTATTTGTACAATATTTGATGAATATAGAAGCTACCTTTTGTTTCATCATATCCTGTTTTTCATTCCATGATAATTGAGTATTTTCTTTTTTTAAGCTGTTGCAAAATTTTTCCCATTCATTCATTTCTGAAATAAAATTTAGAACGAATTCTTCAATCGTTTTTTTTGTTACATCATCCATAATTGCGCCTTTATATATCTGTCTCTTATACACATCTGACGCTGCCGACGACTAGTCGAGTGTA
>ERZ1027150.503-NODE-503-length-33802-cov-12.188609_pt1 | contig 33802 bp, 30 predicted proteins | sample MGYA00519276_ERZ1027150 | MGnify/ENA primary metagenome ERZ1027150 (study PRJEB26926, sample SAMN06164860) | human gut metagenome | biome: ENVO:00009003; feature: ENVO:2100002; material: ENVO:00002003 | host: Homo sapiens | place: USA | collected 2012 ... | reverse complement strand
GAGATTAGCTGCAGTCTCGTGGGCTCGGAGATGTGTATAAGAGACAGTAAATAAAGTGTCCTCTCCTGAAAAAAAATTGTCATCAAATCTTATTTGATGTTTTTTGATAATAGACAATTTCAGAAGTTTACCCCAAGGAGCTGTTAATCCAACATAGTCATTTAGTGAAGCCAATAGCTCCCCTATCTCATCTCTATTTTTAATATAGCAATCTTCTACTTTAGATACATATCCCTTATTATTATGTATCATTATTGAAGATAATACCAAATCCGAAAAATCAGCACCTGACATCATATAATATAATGCCTTTGAATTCATATAATCATCACTATCAACAAAAGTTATCCATGTACCTTGTGCATTATCAATGCCAATATTACGTGCTGAACTAACTCCTGCATTCTCTTGATGAAAAACCCTAACTCTCATATCTATCCTAGCATACTCATCACATATTTCACCAGATCTGTCTGTGCTACCATCATCAATTAGCAATAATTCCCAATCACAAAAGGTCTGTTGCAAAATGCTATCAATGCATCTGTTAAGAGTATTTTCAGAATTATAAGCAGGAATAATTATAGAAATTAATGGCATAATGAACAATAAAGAATTTTATATGATTCGATTTTTTTCTGATTATATAAATTATTTATAACATCATAATCTGCTATCTTAGGGGATACATCAGTATTTATATCCAATATTCTATCTGACATATTTAAATCATTTAATAAATCCAAAAACCTTTCGTCTTTATTTTCAGAAACTGAAATCGTATTAAATTGTTTATTAAATAATATAGAAAGAACTGTACCATGAAATGATGTAGTTATGATATATGACGAATATTTAAAATACAATAACAGATTCTTTACAGATAAAACCTGCTTCATTTTTTTATTAAAAAGAGATTCTGCCATTGTTGTCATTTCAACCATATCAAATTTCTTTTCCTTCGCAACATCTATGGCATATTGGGCTATTTGATTATTCCTATGCAATTGAAACAATAGTAAATAAGTTTTTTTAAATATCTTCCTATGGGATGAATATAATAAGGTGTTAATAATTGACAAACCTCCCAGCATAACAGGATCATATACGACTTCGGATTTAATAGATATGAGTTTATTTATATACTCAGCTAAAGATTTCTCTCTAACTGCAACCTTATCAAAATGTTGTAGTCTAGATAAAAAATAATCAATATTTTCACCAGAAAAATTCGATATACTTCCAGCACTTGCCGCATAGGCAATAAGTTTCTTCCCTTTTGCAGCAGGGAAATCGCCTAAATACACTTTATCAAATCCACAGGTAATTTTTGGATTCCAAATCTGATCACTACCAAATACAAAAGCATCAAAATCATTTGATTCATCGTTTAAATCCAACTTATAAAGATTCAAACGATTCTTCACAAATTGTGAAAAGGTTCTATTACGTTTCCATCTAATAGGAGCAACCAAACAAGCTCTTACAAAACCTTTACATTTAGCTATATAAGAATAGGACGAACTAAAATCATAAGAAAAAACTTTATATGGTTCAATAAGATATTTAGGACGATAATCTATAACATAGACTTCATGTCCCATACTTTTTATAACTTCCTGCAGGCAATAAGTTTGCAATACAGCTCCATAGTTTGACACACAATGGAATGTAAATATTCCGATTTTCATTATCCTAATATTTTATGTTTCATCCTTCTTAGCATCCCCAACAATTGATATTTGAGCCCCATATTTCCATATTTCTTACCACAATAGACAAAACCCCTCGATATAAAATATCTCTCAAATTCTTCCCTTAAAGGACTTATAGCTGAAGGATATTCCAGATTTGGCTGCATACAATGTATCGTATCTGTTCTCCAATAATTGACATGACTTTCTATTTCCGAAAATAAGCCACGTCCTTTTTCTGTATTCACAAACAATAAAGAAACGCCTTTATCATCTCTATTTATACTTTCATCCACTTTCTCCCATCCCCAAAAATCAGCAATAGTTAAATCTGAAGGCCGTTTCAAATTAGTAAATGGACACACTCCACAAGAATGACGGAACATAATATGTTTATAAAACAAATCAGTATACGTAGACGTACATACATATTTATTTCCTAAACTAAAAGATTCTTTATGAGCAGTCCAACCTATCTGTGACTTATCGCGGAAATTAACTGAAGTAATCTTTGCATGATATTTCTTCTCTACATATCCAAGATAGTCACGCCATACATAAGGAGCTGGTACTCCATGGCAAACCAAATCGACTACATATAATTGAGATATATCTTGTTTCAAGGTCCTCAAATAAGACAAAAGACCTGATGTCTGGCAAGGAGTCCCTGAAAACATAACCTTATACCCTTGTTTCAAATCCTTCTTTACTTGAAGGAAGGTATCTTTCAAATCGCTTTGTACATATTTACTTCCCTTGAACTCATTTCGTTCTTCTTTACTAACTGCTCTTTTATGTACAACACTAAAATGTTCTTCATATCCTGCACCATAAACGATTCCTCCTTGTTCCAATATCCAGTCGGACAAAGCGATGAAAACAGCTCCACTTCTGCTCGTTTTTATCTCATCCATATCTTTGTGACGCGCGGCATACACATCCGGTGAATCTAAATTCTGCGATTTATCATAAGTTGAATTAAAAGCACAGACTTGATTACACAACCCACAATCAACGCATTTGCTTTCATCTACTTCCGGATATAAAAAACCCATTCCATCTGGTTTCATCGCAATAGCTTTATGAGCACAAATGCTAGCACAAGCACTACATCCGCAGCAAGCTGATTTATCAGTTATTTTTATCATTTATTCAACCACTTTGCTGATACAAACTGTAATTTACTTATCAGAAATTTTCGTTCAGAGACTGAACACCCAAACCTGTAGAGAATTATCCCTCCCCAACCAAAACAAATTATACAAGAAAAGATAAAACCAAACAAATTATTAGGTAACTCCCAACGAGCATACAGAGGAACAGTCAACGATAATATTGTTATCACAATAATATTACCACAAACATGACGCAAAAAGCGAGCTACCGGCAATTGTATCATATCACGTAATAAAATCAAACGAACTCCCAAACAAATTAAGGAAAGAGAGATAGCTACCATGACAATTATCTCCGGCAAAAATCCCATTTTCAAAAATATGTAGGATAAAGGAAAGTTCATCATTTGTAATCCTCCTACAACAATCTGATAATTCCGAATCTTACCTGTTGCCAGCATAACAGTAATCAATGGATTAGATATAGCCTCGCACATAGAAAAGACCAAAACAAGCTGAACGAACAAAATCGCATGCTCAGGCACCACATTTAACCAAATTGATAAAATATATTGTGTATTCAACAAAACAGGCAAAGCCAACCACAATAACAAATAATAAGAAAAGCGAGCTCCCCTAAAAATCAAAGAAAACATATATCCATATTCAGCAGCAGCGTATGATTTAGTGATTTGAGGATTCAATGCTATCATAAAATTTCCAACAAACGACCCGATGGCATTACTAACTTGATTCGCAACTCCACGTGCAGCATTTAATGCTGGACCGTAAAAAAGATTCAAAAGTATATTTCCTCCCTGATCACGCAAAATAGCCGATGAAGCTCCAATAAAGTTCCATCCTGCGAATCCTATCATTTCTTTCAGCAATGGCTTGTCCAAATTTAATCTAAAACGACATTCTTTGAAAGATTTACGACAATAATAAAAATATAATAGCTGAAATATCAGTCCCTTCACTACCAAAAGGCTAGCATAAACGATTAACTTATCTGAATATATTTCTCCAAAAGCAATAAACAGTACAATTCCCAATTGTAAAAGGATATCACCAATCCCCACAAAAGCAAAGATACTCATACGCTCGTGAGAAATAATCGAAGCATTATAGGGTACACTGAATAATCCCAACAAAAAGGAAAATAGCGAAAATTGAAAGACCCAATTGGCTGCAATCATCCGGTCGGCTGGAATATTCATCTGATAATTCAGAAACCATAATCCTAGCGTTTCAGACAAGACCAAAACAACAAGGGCCAGTAAGCCATGTACACACAATGCCGATGAAAAGACCTTACTCAATCTCACTAAATCATTTCGTCCTAATTCATAAGTCAAAAATCGGCTTACGGCTGCGGAGAGAGATCCTGAAAGCAAAGAAAACATCGCCACTACTCCTCCTACCACATTATATATACCATAATCTTCCACGCCTAATGCCTGTAGTACCATGCGAGAGGTATACAGCGACACCAGCATGCCAAACAGCATGCGCACATATAGCATCAACGTATTTTTGGCAATACGCTTAGTATTTTCTGCCTGTTCCGTCACGGCCTAAAAAATTACGATTTCAACAACAGGATAAATTCAGGCTGAACTTCCACCGCCGCCGTCAAAAGGTTGGGAAGTTCCACAAACAAACGCTTTATGCGTGATCCTTGCATTTTCTGTAAACGTCCTTCATAACCGTCCAAAGGCCCTCCCACGATACGGACCTTTTTACCAATCATAGACGATTTGATTTCCTCGGGAGTATAAAAACAAGGATTATTTATTTCATCGACGGCTTTAATGAATCGCTCCATATCCTCATTTCTTACGGTCATTGGCTGGTGATTGCCACCTTTTACAAAACGGTACTGCAACGTAGCAATTCGTTCTACAAGAGGATCAAGCACTTTACGGGAATCATAAACGAACAGTAAATCGGGCATAAAAGGAACCTGCTGACGGACATGTTTACCCTGACGAATCTTCAGTTTCCACACCATAGGAGTAAAAAATCTGATTTTTAATTCGCTAAGCAGTTTATAGGCAGGCTGTTTGGCATTTCCTCTTTTCAAATCGCGCATCACGAACCATTGAGGCGATTCAGGTGTTTTTACTACAGATTGCATCGTCTCCTGCACGTTTGACTGATCATTATGCAAACCATCCATAGTTCGATATAAGGTATACTCTCTAATCCTGCAAGCTATCATAAGTAGTTAAAAAGCAAGCAGTTATAGAAATAACATTCGAAAGTTTAACTATTTTCCCCTCACATATTTCCAATATTATACTTCATAGTTAAGTAGTATTGGTCATCCCCACACAAAAACTATCTCCTAAGATGAGATAATAGGGATTTATAAACGATTAATTATCAGTGGACTAATTGGGTATATAGACTTTTCTTCTGTCAACAAATCATTATTTCTTATTTATATTTCATAGTGTGAGACTTGCTTCCACATTATATTCTTGTTTTTAACTGAGCTATAGCATTTTAGGCTGAGTCAGAAGTTTTTGCGGCATTTTTGGAGGGATTGCTACTCTCCTAAAGTTAAAAACGCTTTGTCGCAGAAAGAAAAAAGGATATATTCTCTTTTATGTTCTCCATAGCAGAACTTTATGTTTCCCGTAGCAGAAACGTCTGTTTCCCCAATAGGAAACATAAGGTTTTGCTATGGGAAACATAAATCACAAAAAAGTATTTTTGATATAATCTAGATAAGGTTATTAGTTATAGATTTAGCTTATTGGAAGGATAATGGAGAACTTTTTGCTAATAGTTGAAAAATTGGCAAAGCAAAAAGCAAAGAGCAAATTCAAAAAGTGACCTTAACCTTTAATCGGAAATACTATAAAGTCCTTTTATTTACATCTAGCCTTAAATAACATTTATAAAATGTATGAATATAGATTTTATTTTCTATCTTTGTAACAGAAAGATTATCTCATCTTAGGAGATATTTCATTTCTGCTCAAATACTTACAAATCTTTTAATATTTTTCTATTAGCTTTATCAACCTCTACAGATTTGATAGAATCCAAGTAAATTTGGGTGGTAATTTCCGAATCATGCCCCAAAGCCTCACTAATGACAGACAAAGGTATGTCTTTTCCTCGTGCAATGGTCGCCCAGCTATGGCGACTGTAATACAACGACAGAGCAACAGGCAGTTTCACCAAATCGGCTATACGTTTTAAGTACCTGTTTATCTTCATCATCTGGTTCTGATACTGACGCCGTTCGCTGCCATCTTCACGCAGGATTAACGGAAGAAGATACTGAGTAGGATTTATCGGATATTTGTCTATAATCGCCTGCATCTGCCGGGTCCATTCAACAGTGAGTAACTGACCGGTTTTTTTCCGACGATAGGTCAGGTAACCGCTCTTCAAGTCCTTCTTTTTGAGATAAGCCATATCTACGAACGACATACCGCGGGTGCAGAAGCTGAAAAGAAACATGTCGCGGGCAAAATCCAGGGCCGGACTATGGGATAAATCCAACTCTTTTATCTGCTTGATTTTTGCAAAAGACAGGCTTCTCTTTACCGTTTTATCTATACCGCAATACACTCGCTTGAAGGGGTGACTGTCTTGGGTCAATCCCTTTTCTACGGCCAGCCTGTAGTTGGTACGCAATATGCGCAAATAAAAAGAACTGGTATTACGGGTCAGTCCACGGTTCTGTAATTCAGCTTCATAGAGTTCCATCAGTTCGGAATCAATCATATCGAAGGTCAAATCGATTCCACGACGGAAAGACATAAAACTATTAAGAGTGGCCTGGTATGTTTCGCTGGTACGGACTTTTCCCAACTGCTTTTTATGCTGTATCTGCATCCGAATAAAATGAAATACGCTAGAATCCTTATCAATAAACGAGTTGAAATGGGATATTAAATCGGACAAAGTCCACTCCTGACCAGAAAGAGCCAATGTGTTTACAATTTTACCAAGCTGTTGCAACTCCCAGTCTACGTTAAACCGAACCATACTCAACTGGCTGTTACGGGATGAATCGGAAGAGGAAGAGAGTAATTGCCCTGTAGCTTCATCCCATTCATGATTAAAGATTTTATACTTACTTGTGATTCTGCAAACCTTACGTTCGTAAATCAACTGGTAAATCAATGAACCTTCTTTTTCTGGATTCACAGATTTCCTGAATCTTAATTTGATAGAAATATTTTTCATCTTGCTAAAAATAATTAGGGCAAGTCCTGACTTTTCCAAGTCAGGACTTGCCCCTGTGAATAAATAAGTTCTCAGTTAAAAACCGGTCAACCTTCCGGCAGCTCTACCACACCGAGCTTTTTCTTCCCGTCCATCTTGACGGACAAAGGTTTTTCAAACCGTACCCAGCGCAGGTATTTGGTCTCTTCTATAGCCGGCATACTGTCGAGCAAGGCCTGGTTGTAAATACCATCGTTCATATAGGCATTGATGGTGAAGTATCCTACCCCGAAAGAAGTCAGATTCTGGAAGAAGTGAGTTCCCTGACTGGGATCTACACGGTAATTGGTCAGTCCGGCTTCCACAATAATGCGGGCTGCCGAAATGTTGGGCCATTTCACCGGAATACCTAACCACGTGTCACTGCTTCCCCAACGTCCGGGGCCGACCAGTATGTAGTGCTTCCCTTCATCCAGGAAACGACGATTTAGTTTCTCGATGTCGTAAGCTATCAACTGGTTATTGGATGCAGAATAGCCTTCTGTCTTGACATAAATCACATCCTGTATGTCGTCCATCACTCCGTGTCCCAGAGAGTTTTCGCTCTTGAGTAACAAGCGTTCATCGGGAATCACGCTCAGATCTTCTTCCAGTCCGGCTTTTACATCGACCATCGGACGTATCTGCAACAGATAGAAGATACCGCTCTTTGTACGGGCATCAAAATTGACGGCAAACTCGATTTCTACCGGACGGCGCATTTCACCCTGACCGTATTTCTGTGCCAGCTGCAGGATGCGGGCCAGCGGGAAGACATCGTGCTGAAGGATGTTGGCAAAGGTTATCAGCTTGCGGCCGCCGGGGTAAATACCATCGCGTATCACCATGTCGTACGGGTCGTAGGTGGAAGCGATGAAATTCAGGGCTCCGTCGGCTTCGGCATCTTTCACATGGAGCTTCAGCAGGTTGAATCCATCATCAAGCGAAAAATTTTGTCCCAGGTTCTTCAAGTCGAGGGCATAGAAACGGGTCTGTGTTTCACGCAGGGCAATTTCCATTTCGCTAGTCTGGAGCACTTGCGTAGGATGATACGGACATACACGCAAGGTCAGTCCGCCATCTACAATGTATTTTCCTAATCCTAAAGCCAGACTGACGGTGCCTTCTTCGGCCAGTTCGTCATTAATCGGGTAATAATTGATAGAACGGGCCACTCCGGAAATGGCCGGATAATAACGGTCGCCATACTGGGTGCCGACTACTTCCTGTAGGATGACGGCCATTTTTTCCTGGTCTATCACGTTACTGGTGGCTTGCATGTAGGCCTTACTGTCTTTATAATACACAGAAGCATACACTCCCTTTATGGCATCGCCCAGCATGCGGAGCATTTCGTACTTGTCGTCCAGATAGGGAATCATGTAAGTGGAATAGATTCCGGCAAAAGGCTGATAATGGGAGTCTTCCAGCAGACTGGAGGAGCGGATGGCTATCGGCGCCTTCACGGCATCGAAGAAGGCAAAGAAGTCTTCTACCAGGCTGTCGGGCAACTTGGCACGAAGAAAGGCATGAAGAATCACATCGTCGGCCGCATCGCTCAGGGCTATCTGGTACAACTGGTTGGAGTCCATGAACTCGTCGAATATATCGGTACAGAGAACCACGGTTTTCGGAATCATGACCGATGCATTATCAAACTCATCGAACTCTGCGTGACGTTTTACCATGTTGTCAATGAAGGCCAGGCCTCGCCCTTTTCCTCCCAACGAACCATCGCCGATACGGGCAAAGTTGGAATAACGGTCGAAGCGGTCGCGCTGGAACACGGCTACTACGCCCTGGTTCTTCATCTTGCGGTATTTTACGATGGCTTCGAAAATAATCTGGCGATGAGCATCGATGTCCTGAAGCGACTCCCACGTAATCTGTTTCAGGAATTCGGCTACCGGGAAGATGGCACGCGAATACAGCCAGCGCGAAATGTGGTTGCGGCTGATGTGATAAAGGAAAGATTCTGAGGGGATGGCAAATATCACGTTCTGCAACTCCTTCAGGTTATGAATGCGGGCCACTTCCTTCATGGTATGGGGATCGCGGAAAATGAAATCACCAAAACCGAAGGTATCTGACACGGCTTCACGGAGGTCGATATTCATTTTTTTGGAGTTTTTATCGATGAATACGGCTCCTAGTTCGGGCGCATAGCTGCGGTTGCTTTCTTCTGCCGACTGAAGGATAAGAGGGATAAAAGGGTCTCGCTTGCGAACTTCACGCAGCAGGGTGACACCGGCCTGCGGGTCGTTGACTCCGCCGTGAGGAAAACGGGCATCAGATATGATACCGAGCACATTGTTCTGATACTTATTATATAATTCAGTGGCTTCTTCATAGGAACGTGCCAGCACGATTTTAGGGCGTCCGCGCATGCGAAGGGTACGCTGGTGTTCGTTCAGAGCTTCTGTGGCAAATTCCTGACTCTGCCGGAGGACGAACTTATAGAGGTTGGGCAATACGGAAGAGTAAAAGCGGATGGAGTCTTCCACCAGCATAATCATCTGTACACCTACTTCTTTAATATCATGTTCCAGGTTCATCTTGTCTTCTATCAGCTTGATGATGGATACCAGCAGGTCGGTATTTCCCAGCCAGCAGAACACATATTCGAAGATACTCAGGTCTTCATGCTCCATACGTTCTTTGATACCGTGCGAGAAGGGGGTCAATACCACCAACGGAAGATGGGGGTATTGCTTCTTGATATCGCGTGCAATGTCGAAGGTATCACTGTTGTCGGAACCTGGCATACAGATAACCAAATCGAACATGGTATTGCGCAACTGTTCCCAAGTTTCTTCTGCTGTGGAGACCTGCGTGAAACGAGGGGGATAGCGCAAACTCAGGTTCATATATTCATTGAAAATCTTTTCGTCAATGCGGCCGTCGTCTTCAAGCATGAACGCATCGTAAGGGTTGGCCACCAGCAACACGTTGAAAATGCGCTTGGTCATAAGGTTGGCAAACTGCGTATCTTTGAAGTAAAGCTGACGGAGTTTAATTCTTAGTTTGGTGAGCATAGTATCTTCTTTTAAAGCTTATGATTACAGAAACAAAAATCGGAATTTCACACGATTTTTGCAAATCTTTCTTGAGAGTTGATAAAAAACTAACAAAATTCAACCTACAACTCAAAAAATCGGGCAAAACCCTTTGAAGATACAAGTAATTTCCTATCTTTGCATATACAAAATATTTCATTTTGTCAGACCTTAAATTATTTAATTATGGACATTAATAAAATCATGTCATCACTGGAAGCCAAGCATCCAGGTGAATCTGAGTACCTTCAGGCAGTCAGGGAAGTATTGCTTTCTATCGAAGATATTTACAACCAACACCCCGAATTTGAAAAAGCGAAAATCATTGAACGGCTGGTAGAACCCGACCGTATCTTTACATTCCGCGTGACATGGGTGGACGACAAGGGCGAAGTGCAGACGAACTTAGGGTACCGCGTACAGTTTAACAACGCCATCGGCCCGTATAAGGGAGGTATTCGTTTCCATGCTTCCGTGAACTTGTCCATCTTGAAGTTTCTGGGATTTGAACAGACTTTCAAAAATGCCCTCACTACTCTGCCGATGGGCGGCGGAAAAGGTGGCTCTGACTTCTCTCCACGCGGCAAGAGCAATGCGGAAATCATGCGTTTCTGCCAGGCATTTATGCTGGAACTGTGGCGTCATCTGGGACCGGATATGGATGTACCGGCAGGTGACATTGGTGTAGGCGGACGTGAAGTGGGTTACATGTTCGGTATGTACAAGAAACTGACCCGCGAATTTACCGGTACATTTACCGGCAAAGGACTGGAATTCGGAGGCTCACTGATTCGCCCGGAAGCTACGGGCTTCGGAGGCTTGTATTTCGTAAAACATATGCTGGATGAAAAGGGCATTGAAATCAAGGGCAAGACAGTGGCTATCTCCGGCTTCGGCAATGTGGCATGGGGAGCTGCTACCAAGGCTACCCAGCTAGGAGCAAAGGTGGTTACTATCTCCGGACCGGACGGTTACATTTATGATCCGGAAGGTATCAGCGGGGAAAAGATTGACTATATGCTTGAACTGCGTGCATCGGGCAATGACATCGTAGCACCTTATGCGGAAAAATACCCGGAAGCTACTTTCGTACCGGGACGCCGCCCGTGGGAAGTAAAGGTGGACATCGCACTGCCATGTGCTACTCAGAATGAATTGAACGGAGAGGATGCACAGAACCTGATAAAGAACCAGGTGCTCTGCGTAGGAGAAATTTCCAACATGGGATGTACACCGGAAGCTATTGACGCATTCATCGAACACAAGATAATGTATGCACCGGGAAAGGCGGTCAATGCGGGTGGTGTGGCCACTTCCGGACTGGAAATGAGCCAGAATGCCATGCACTTGAGCTGGACTGCACAGGAAGTGGACGAAAAACTCCATTTGATTATGCACAATATTCATGAACAATGCGTGAAATACGGTAAAGAAAGCGATGGATACATCAATTATGTGAAGGGCGCGAACATTGCCGGATTCATGAAAGTGGCTCATGCCATGATGGACCAAGGAATAGTCTGAATATTAAGGATAATTAAAAAACCAGACTAGCATGAGGAACGGATGAAATATTATTCGTATCTTTGAATGCTTTAATTTTTAGCACAAAATCTCGTTTAGTTGTATTTGTATTTTGTATTGTAGCTTGCGCTATCCGCCTGTGAAGGTCTGATAGCGCATTTTTTTATCTATAAACAAAGTATAGGGAAACAAAAAAGTCCCGCAGGAACTGCAGGACTTTCAATCTGTAACGGGTGACTAGTGGGACTCGAACCCACGACATTCAGAACCACAATCTGACGCTCTAACCAACTGAACTATAGTCACCATGTTGGCTTCCTTTTCAAAAGCGATGCAAAGGTAAAGGATTTTTCTGAAACTACAAACTTTTCTTCAAAAAAATCTTCTATTTTCTCAATATATTGCCTTTTTCCCTGCCAACAGCGTATTCTTCATCAATGAAACAATGGTCATAGGCCCTACTCCACCAGGCACCGGCGTAATGTAGGCGCATTTCGGAGCAACCTCGTCGAACTTCACATCACCCGTCAATTTGAAACCGGATTTACGGGTTGCATCGGGCACACGTGTAGTACCGACATCAATTACTACAGCCCCTTCCTTCACCATATCGGCAGTCACAAAATTAGGTTGTCCCATGGCGGCAATCAGAATATCTGCTTCCCGGCATTCTTTCACCAAGTCTTTGCTCCGGCTGTGGCACACGGTTACAGTGGCATCACCCGGACAAGCTTTCTGCATCATCAGCATGGCCATCGGTTTACCCACAATGTTGCTTCGTCCCAAAATGACGCATTTTTTACCTTTGGTTTCTATCTGATAACGACGCAACAGCTCCATGATTCCGTTAGGGGTGGCGGAGATGTAGCAAGGAAGACCAATGGACAAGCGTCCTACGTTAATGGGATGGAATCCGTCAACGTCTTTACGGTAGTCTATCGTTTCAATGACTTTCTGCTCAGAGATGTGAGCCGGCAACGGAAGCTGTACGATAAAACCGTCTACATCGGGATCGGCATTCAGTTCCTGCACTTTCGCCAGAAGTTCTTCTTCTGTCACATCCGATTCATAACGAATCAAAGTCGACTTAAATCCACATACTTCACAAGCCTTAACCTTTGCGGCTACGTAAGTTTCACTCCCCCCGTCATGCCCTACCAGAATGGCAGCCAGATGAGGGCGCTTTCCTCCACGAGCTACAATTTCGGCCACTTCAGCTGCAATTTCCTGTTTTACTTGTTCTGAAACGGCTTTTCCGTCAATTAATGTCATAAATCACTCCTTTCTGTTTTTACAAATTACACAAATGTAGGAATTTTAAAACAAATGACCTGCTTATTTCTCGGTTTTTATAGCAATTATTACAGCTATAGAAGAATTCTTGAAGCAACAGAAAGCAAGTCGACAAAAAAGTATTAACTTTGTCGCGTTATTTTAATTATGAAAAGGAGAATTCTTAACATACTGTGTATTGCTACAAGTTTGCTTCTGGCTTTCAACTTAACTCCTCAGGCACATGCGGCTAAAACGAATTTCACCGTCGTAATTGATGCCGGACATGGAGGACATGATCCCGGAGCGGTAGGCAGAAGAGGAAAGGAAAAAAACATCAACTTAAGCGTAGCACTAAAACTGGGACGGCTCATCAAACAAAACTGTCCGGATACGCGGGTGGTGTACACACGTGAAAAAGACGTGTTTGTCCCCTTACACAGAAGAGCTGAAATAGCCAATGAAGTCAAAGCCAACCTTTTCATATCCATTCACACCAATTCTGTGGCTTCAAGAAACAGCAAGGTCAGCGGTACGGAAACGTACACTCTCGGTCTGCACCGTACACAGGAAAACCTGGAAGTGGCTCAAAAAGAAAATGCAGTAATTCTGATTGAGGACGATTACAAGCAGCGTTATGCAGGATTCAACCCTAACTCAGCGGAAAGCTACATCATATTTGAGTTTCTGCAAGACAAGAATATGGCACAAAGTGTGAGTTTCGCCACAGCTGTACAACGTTGTTTCCGGAATGCCAACCGGATAGACAAAGGGGTACACCAAGCTGGATTTCTGGTGCTACGCGCTACGTCAATGCCCAGTGTACTGATAGAGTTAGGATATATTACCAATCACTCGGAAGAATCATTCCTGTTGTCTGAGCAAGGCAGCTCGAAACTGGCTCAAAGTATTTATCGGGCTTTTCTGGATTACAAGGGAGAAAAAGTTGCAGGAAACAGCCTGATGCCTGTAGAAAGCGCTGCTCCACTTATGGAAGTCACAGATACGCCGGAAGTAACTGCTACACCGGCCCAACAGCCAGAACCGAAAAGCAGCAAGACAAGTCCTGCCGGAAAACCTGTATTCAAGATACAGATACTGACTTCCGACCGTCAGCTCTCGCCCAAAAGCAAGCAGTTCAAAGGACTTTCTCCCGTGGAAAGCTATAAAGAAAAAGGTATCATAAAATATACCTATGGTTCAGACACAAACTATAACAAGATACTCCGCCTGAAACGAAGCAAAGTGGACAGCAAATTCAAAGATGCGTTCATCATTGCCTTTAAAGATGGGGTAAAAATGAACATCAATCAGGCTATACGAGAATTCAAACAAAACAGATAACAAAAGAGAAAAGATAACTATATGAAAAAAGAAGTAAAAATCGGATTAGCAGGAATCGGCGCATTACTGATTCTTTTTTTCGGCATCAATTACCTGAAAGGAATCAGCATGTTCAAACCGGAAAGCTATTATTATGTAGATTTTACCGACGTGAACGGACTGGCTCAGTCGAGCCCTGTGTTTGCCAATGGTTATAAAATAGGTATTGTGCGCGACCTGCAATACAATCATCAGAATCCCGGACATGTGACTGTAGGTATCGAAGTAGACCAGGATTTGCGTATTCCTGCAGGAAGTAAGGCTGAACTGGTGACAGAGATGCTGGGAACAGTTAAAATGAACATGCTGCTAAAGCATGAATCGACTACCTTCCTCAATCCGGGGGACACAATTGAAGGAACAGCCAATACGGGTATTTTAGGAAAAGCTGAAAAAGATTTGTTACCGAAGGTGGAACAGATGATGCCTAAACTGGATTCTATTCTTAGCTCACTGAACCAGTTGTTGGCTGATCCTGCATTAAAGCAAACACTTCACAATGCGGAAAAACTGACAGCTTCGCTGAACGCAACCAGCACACAGCTGCATGGCCTGATGAGCAAAGATATTCCGCAACTGACAAGCAATGTGACCGCCATCACCGAAAACTTGAAAGGTATCAGTGAGAACCTGAAAGGTATTGACTATGCAGCCACTTTCCAGAAAGTGGATTCTACCCTTCAAAACGTACATCTGCTGACTGAAAAGCTGGGCAGCAAGGACAACTCTATCGGATTATTGTTGAATGATGATGCTTTGTACAAGAACCTCAATGCAACTTCTGCCAACGCAGCTTCTCTCTTGAAAGATTTACAGGAACATCCGAAGCGGTATGTACACTTCTCTCTCTTCGGAAAGAAAGATAAATAAACCTATCTAAATCAGACATATAAAAGAAGGCATATCTGACTTATGCCTTCTTTTTTGTCTCTCCAGACAGACCGCTATTTCTAAGCATAAAATATTACAAACCGGTTACTATATAGAAATATTCTAAATAATACAATTTCAGGAATATACCTCATCAAAAGAATATAACCTCATGATTTTCAAAGAGAATCAGTAAAGAACAGCAGTTCGTACTCTTATACATGTACAAGGTTAAATAACTGACAAATAAGAGATTACTAAAATACAAGTCAAATTCATTTTATCAATAATTTAACAACTTTGTAACCTCCTATTTATCAACCCCTTAATTTATTAAAATAAAAAGCAAGGAAAAAGGCATTTGTTTTTCTGAAATTTGATTACGAAATTTGCAAGCGTAGAAGTTTCGCTTTATTAATAACAACGCACGTATGATTGAACATAACCAAGCTGTTGCATTGTGGAATCGTTGCCTGTCATTTATCAAGGACAATGTAAATGCTACAGCTTTTAAAACATGGTTTGAGCCTATCGTACCTTTAAAATATGAAGCTACGGAGAAGGCATTGACAATCGGCGTCCCCAGCCCTTTCTTCTATGAATATCTGGAAGAAAAATATGTGGGACTGCTGCGCGCCGCCATCTATAAAGAAATAGGTGAAGGCACGGAGTTGATGTATTCTATCCTGACAGATAAGACAAACCATATCACCGTCAATATAGAAGGAACCAAACGTTCATCTGCATTGCCGGAACAGGCTCCCGTATATAATGGTAATAAAACTCCGAATCCGCTGCAAGCTCCGGCTCCTCAGGATTTGGATCCGCATTTGAACCCGAACTATAATTTCGAGAACTTCATCAAAGGAAACAGCAACGAGTTCTCCAGAACGGTAGCGGAAACAGTGGCTCAAAACCCGGCACGTACTTTTAACCCGTTATTTATTTACGGTCCGTCCGGTGTGGGTAAAACTCACCTTATTAATGCCATCGGAACACGCATCAAGGAATTATATCCGGAGAAACGCGTATTGTATGTATCGGCTCACCTCTTTCAGGTGCAGTATACAGACTCGGTACGTACCAACCACTTCAATGATTTCATCAGCTTCTACCAAACAATCGACGTGCTGATTATTGATGATATTCAAGAGTTTGCCGGAGTAACCAAGACGCAAAATACGTTCTTCCACATATTCAATCATTTGCACCAGAACGGGAAACAGCTTATCCTGACTTCAGACCGTGCTCCCGTGATGCTTCAAGGCATGGAGGAACGACTGCTTACCCGTTTCAAATGGGGATTGGTAGCCGAACTGGAAAAGCCGGATATTGAACTGCGAAAGAACATCTTGCGCAACAAGATAAAACGTGACGGACTGACCATTCCGGAATCTGTAATCAGTTACATTGCAGAAAGCGTGAACGAAAGTGTACGTGAACTGGAAGGTATCGTCAACTCATTATTGGCACAGTCTATTCTGTTCAAACGCGAAATTGACCTGGATTTGGCACAACGTATCGTCAGAAAGGCTGTGAAATGTGCCGAAAGCAAGCCTATGACTGTGAGTGATATCATCACCAAGGTGTGCGAACATTACAAAATAGATGAAACGGCCATCCATACCAAAACCCGTAAACGGGAAGTAGTACAGGTAAGACAAGTGGCAATGTATCTGGCCAAGAAACATACAGATACCTCTTCTTCCAAGATTGGTCAGCTAATCGGAAACAAAGACCATGCTACCGTGCTACACGCCTGCAAGATTGTAAAAGATCAGGTAGATGTGGACAAGGCATTCAAAGCAGAAATTGAAGAAATCGAAATGAGTCTTCGTACAAGATAACAGAAAAGGCAGCTGAGGTTTCAGCTGCCTTTTCTGTTATCTTTCTGCATCGTACATCAATTATCAAATCCCTGACGTTTCAACACCTTTTTCAATCCTTCGGACATAAACTCATTATCGCTCTTCTTATAACGGATATCGGTAAAGATTTGAGCCAACGTCTCTGTATGATTAATTTCTACAAAATGTTTGTTTTCGGGTAAACCTTCCTTATATGCATAGATTTCATCAATCATAGACGGCGTATAATCCTGGTATTTTTCTTCATGAATAACTCCTTGAACAGGCAAGCGATCGGGCTGTTCAGGACACTCATCCGGATAACCTACGGTAATCGTGGCGACAGGAACGACCAATTTAGGCAGTTCCAGCAAATCAATGATCTGATCAGGATTATAAATAGTAGTTCCAAGATAGCAGATACCCAATCCAGCTTCTTCAGCCAATGTACAAAAATTTTGTGTAACCAGCAATGCATCGGTAGCCGCATTCAGGAATGAAATAAAGTTATCATAACCAGGCACGGCCTTCCGCTGTTCACACCATTTGCTGAAACGATTGAAGTCAGCACAGAAGGTAAGCACTACAGGGGCCGAAGTCACCATAGGCTGGTTAAAGTGTGCCGGTGCCAGACGGGATTTCATTTCCGCATCACGGGTCACTACCACACTATATAATTGCATATTCCCCATTGTGGAAGCACGAAAAGCTTCTTCCAATAATTCATTCAGCAAAGCAGCAGGCACATCGTCCTGTTTGTATTTGCGAATGGTTCGTCTGTTCTTTATTGATTCCATAATATATAGGCTTTATATGATACTATACAAAGGTAATAAGAATCGTTGAATATCCCTACTTCCACCCAAGTCAAGAAACACACATATTTCAGCAATGTTTTCCGTTTTGGAAAACTTTTCAGATTTACAAATTCCATAAAACCCTAAATAACAGTAATATATAAAAACAAAACAGAAAACCATTTATATTGTTAATAACTTCTTTCTTTTTTATTTTGTCAATTAAAAAAACATCTTTAGATTTGCAGACGTTTGTTAGCAATAAAAGCAAACTCTCTACACCTTTATTATTTTTTATTGAAAACAAACTTATTCATATAATAACCGTGGAAAAAAAAACGTACAGCTACGATGAAGCATACAACGCTTCATTGGAGTATTTTAAAGGAGACGAATTGGCCGCGCGTGTTTGGGTAAACAAATACGCTGTGAAAGACTCTTTTGGAAACATCTATGAAAAATCGCCAGAGGACATGCATTGGCGAATAGCCAATGAAATAGCCCGCGTAGAGGCTAAATATCCGAATGCCCTCAGTTCCCAAGAACTTTTTGATTTACTTGACCATTTCAAGTACATCGTTCCTCAGGGAAGTCCGATGACCGGAATTGGCAACGATTACCAGATTGCTTCACTCTCTAACTGCTTTGTAATCGGACTTGACGGAAGTGCCGACTCATACGGAGCCATTATCCGCATCGATGAAGAGCAAGTACAACTGATGAAGCGACGTGGTGGCGTAGGACATGACTTGTCACACATCCGTCCGAAAGGTTCTCCGGTTAAGAACTCGGCCCTGACTTCAACTGGTCTTGTTCCTTTCATGGAACGTTATTCCAACTCTACCCGTGAAGTAGCTCAGGATGGACGTCGCGGTGCCCTGATGCTGAGCGTATCTATCAAGCATCCGGACTCTGAATCTTTCATTGATGCCAAAATGACGGAAGGAAAGGTTACGGGTGCCAACGTGTCTGTAAAGCTGGATGATGAATTCATGCAGGCTGCTGTAGAAGGGAAGCCTTACACCCAGCAATATCCGATAGATTCTTCTAACCCGATGGTGTCTAAAGAAATTGATGCTTCGGCTTTATGGAAGAAAATTGTACACAACGCATGGAAATCGGCTGAACCGGGTGTATTGTTCTGGGATACGATTATCCGCGAATCTGTGCCCGACTGCTATGCCGACCTGGGATTCCGTACGGTATCGACCAACCCTTGTGGAGAAATTCCATTGTGTCCGTACGACTCATGCCGCTTGCTGGCTATCAACCTGTATTCATACGTAGTAAATCCGTTTACTCCGGAAGCATACTTCGACTTTGAACTGTTCAAGAAACACGTGGCACTGGCCCAGCGCATCATGGATGACATCATCGACCTGGAACTGGAAAAGATTGAATGTATTCTTGAAAAGATAGATTCTGACCCTGAAAGCATGGAAGTGAAGGGAAGCGAACGCCACTTATGGGAAAAGATTTATCATAAATCCGGACTGGGACGCCGTACGGGTGTAGGTATCACTGCGGAAGGCGATATGCTGGCAGCCATGGGATTACGCTATGGCACGGAAGAAGCAACTGAATTCTCAGAAAAGGTACATAAGACAATTGCACTGGAAGCTTACCGTTCATCAGTAAACATGGCTAAGGAACGTGGAGCTTTCGAAATCTACGATGCGGAACGTGAAAAGAACAATCCGTTTATCAATCGTCTGAAGGATGCGGATCCGGAACTGTACGAAGAAATGAAAAAGTATGGTAGAAGAAACATTGCCTGCCTGACCATTGCTCCCACAGGAACTACCAGCTTGATGACACAGACTACTTCTGGTATTGAACCAGTATTTATGCCTGTGTACAAACGTCGCCGCAAAGTAAATCCGAACGATGCAAATGTGCACGTAGATTTCGTGGACGAAACAGGAGATGCATTCGAAGAATACGTGGTATTCCACCACAAATTCCTCACTTGGATGAAAATCAACGGCTATGATCCGGACAAACGCTACACACAGGAGGAAATTGATGAACTGGTAGAAAAATCACCTTACTATAAAGCTACGTCAAACGATGTAGACTGGCTGATGAAAGTAAAGATGCAGGGACGTATCCAGAAATGGGTAGACCACTCTATCAGTGTGACCATCAACTTGCCTAACAATGTAAGCGAAGACCTCGTCAACCAGTTATATGTGGAAGCATGGCGTTCTGGCTGCAAGGGATGTACGGTATACCGTGACGGCTCACGTGCCGGAGTGCTTATCTCTACCAAGAAAAAAGACAAGAAGGAAGAGGAAGAATGCCGCTGCAAACCTCCTCAGGTGGTAGAGGTACGCCCGAAAGTGCTGGAAGCTGATGTAGTACGATTCCAGAACAATAAAGAGAAATGGGTGGCATTCGTAGGCTTGCTCGACGGAAGACCTTATGAAATCTTTACCGGTCTGCAGGATGATGAAGAAGGTATCGTATTACCGAAATCAGTCACTAGCGGACGTATCATCAAGAGCTACGATGAGGATGGGACCAAACATTATGACTTCCAGTTCGAAAACAAGCGTGGTTACAAGATGACCATTGAAGGACTTTCTGAAAAGTTCAACAAAGAATACTGGAACTATGCCAAGCTGATTTCAGGAGTACTCCGCTGGAGAATGCCGATTGAACAGGTCATCAAACTGGTGGGTTCTCTGCAACTTGACAGTGAAAACATCAACACCTGGAAAAACGGAGTGGAAAGAGCACTGAAGAAATACGTTCAGGATGGTACTGAAGCCAAAGGCGTGAAATGCCCGAACTGTGGTCATGAGACACTGGTATATCAGGAAGGCTGTCTGATTTGTAAGACATGTGGTTCTTCACGTTGCGGATAATCGCTGATAAAATACATATTTTATAAATGCACAGGCATGAATCGTACAGGTTTCTGAGTTTCAGCAATCATACGATTCATGCCTCTCTTATTCATGAAAGAAGATGAAACAAAACGACATGTATATTCATTTGAAGGGACTGAAGATTTTCGCCTTCCACGGGGTACTGCCACAGGAAAACAAAGTAGGTGCCGAATACACTCTCAATCTGCGGTTGAAAACCGACTTCAGCCAGGCTTCACAAACTGACGACCTGAACTATACCATCAATTATGCCGAAGTGTTCGAGGCCGTGAAAGAAGAAATGAAAATCCCTTCCCGGCTGTTGGAGCATGTAATCCAGCGTATTGCCGGACGATTGTTTCACGATTTCCCGCAAATCACAGAAATCAAGATTGCCCTGTTCAAGCAGAATCCTCCTATGGGAGCGGAATGTCAGGAAACAGGAGTAGAATCTATTTACACCAAAGACTAACGCGATATGAAAAAAATTGTCATTTTTGATTTAGACGGAACTTTACTAAACACCATTGCCGACCTGGCAGCAGCCACCAATTACGCGCTGACTCAGTTTGGCTATCCCACACATGACACGGACGCTTATCGTTTTTTCGTGGGAAACGGCATCAACAAACTGTTCGAAAGAGCTCTTCCTGAATCGGAAAGAACACCGGAGAACGTGCTGCGCATACGCTCTGAATTTGTGCCTTACTACAACCTGCACAATGCAGATTTAAGTCGCCCCTACCCTGGCATCGAAAAACTGCTCACACAACTTCAGGAACAGCATATCCAGGTGGCCGTTGCTTCCAACAAGTATCAGGAAGCGACAGAAAAACTTATCCGTCAATACTTTCCCTCCATCCATTTTACAGCCGTATTCGGACAGCGGGAAAATGTACCGACCAAACCTGACCCGCAAGTCATTCATGAGATTATGGAAATAAGTGGCACACAAAAAGAAGAAGTGGTCTACATCGGTGACTCAGGAGTAGACATGCAGACCGGACTCAATGCTGGAGTTACCACCATAGGCGTATGCTGGGGATTCCGCCCGAAAAGTGAATTACAAGAATTCAACCCAGCTCTTCTGGTTGAAACCCCAGAAGAGATTGCAGCGTTTCTGCAACTTTCCTGAGAAAGAAAATTGCTAAACCGTCCTTGTGCTTTCCCTAAAACGCAAGGACGTTTCAATTCAAACGTAAGTGCATTTGATATAAAACGCCTTTACGTTTCTGTCAAAACACAAGTGCATTTTAAACCAAACGTAAAAGAGTTTTTTATAAGACTGAAATCACTCACGAGACAGCCGCTTGAGAGCCAGATGATGACCTGCTTGAGCGGCTTTTTTATACCAGAACATGGCCAGATGCAAATCAGGAGCACCGGTCCATCCTTCTTCATATCCTTGCCCGATACGATAGAAAGCATAGGGATCTGACGAATGGCGGTACGCCTCAAAAGCTTGCGGAAGTGACACGGGCAACGTACCGCATCCTTTCCGATACAAATCACCCAAATTGGCTGAAGCATAGGTCAAATCACCTTGACGAACAGCCTCCTTAAACCAGAATTCCGCCTGATAGCCATCGGGAAACACCCCTACCCCTTCCTGATACAAAGTACCGATGTCGTTCAATACCACTCCGTCTACAGGCGTTCCTTCACGATATTCCTTCCCTAACTCCAGCAACATGTCCACGTCTTCCCGCGAAAAGCTTTCCCATGTCTCTGTACCGTCAGTCTGCCATGACTTGACCCGCCCGATAGACACATGCTGTGGCACGTCGACCTCCACATCCATCGCATAAGCCATGCGGTCCGCCAGAAATTCTTCCTTGGTCGCTTCCAAAAGCCAGCCCTTGCGAAGCAGATATTGTATGTAACCATAAATACGTGAGGTGGAAGAATGAAGATTTACCCCGTATTTTTTCAACTGTTCCAAAGACACATAATGAATTCCGTTTTTAGGAAGTTCCAGGTAACAACGGGGAATGACAGAAAGTATCACTTTCAGCGAGGCAATTTCCTCTCCGATACAGTCTTCTATCCATTGCGCTCCCAACCTTTCATATACGTTGTAAGTTTTTCCATCCTCCCGCGACATCAGTTTCGGGCTGTGCCCGTTCAGATGCAAACCGAGTGTATCAATCAGATAAGGAAAAAATTTATAGTCGTCGTATGAAGACAACCCGTCCATGCCTATCACTATTTTGCCATGCATGTCATCGGAAATGACAAACGAAGTAGTAGAATGCTCCGGACGATGAAAATAATAATGAGTTTCCCCACGGTAAGTACCCTGTACGGTCAGTTCCACAGGAACCTCCAGCTTGCGAAAAAAGTCCTTTATTTGCAAAGGAGATGCCGCATTCAGTTGAAAAGAAATTCGCATAGTAACCCTTTCTGCTTTTAATAAATCTTTGCTCGAATCTCACCACTACCAATGCACAAACGAGCATCCTTGTCATAAATCACCCCGAATTGTCCGGGCGCTATGCCCTGTATCGGTTCCCCACTGGAAACATGCAACGTTCCGTCTTCGGCAAAGCGCACTTTCCCAGTCTGAAAGGTATCCGTGTGACGTATCTTGAAACAAATTTCAGTTTCCTGTTCTTTCCATGGATTCAGAGTGATAAAATGAAAATCCTTTACACAGAAGGAATGCCCGAACTGTTTTTCTGTATCATACCCATGCGACACATAGATAATGTTTTCTTCCACATTTTTGTCTACAACGAACCACGGCCCACCGCCCAGTCCCAGCCCTTTACGCTGGCCTATGGTATGAAACCAGTATCCGCGGTGCTGTCCGATAACCTTTCCGGTTTCCAGTTCCACGACTGGTCCCGGACGTTCTCCCAAAAAACGACGGATAAAGTCATTGTAGTTTATCTTACCCAAAAAGCAAATACCCTGGCTGTCTTTCCGTCGTGCACTTGGCAAAGAGGCTTTCAATGCCATATCCCGCACCTCTTCCTTGAGAAAACCTCCCAAAGGAAACATCAGGCGAGACACCTGCAGGTAATCAATCTGAGCCAGGAAATCGGTCTGGTCTTTCACCGGGTCTTTGGCCGTAGCCAGCCACGTATATCCGTCTATATCCAGCGTAGAAGCATAATGCCCCGTCGCAATCTTATCGTAACCTTGACCGGCCTCTCGATCAAAGCAACCAAATTTTATCAGCTTGTTGCACATCACGTCCGGATTAGGAGTCAGTCCACGGCGTACCCTGTCCACCGTATACGCCACTACATTGTCCCAATATGCTTGCTGTAAATCAACAATATGAAAAGAAAGGCCATACTTACGTGCAGTGGCAGAAGCCAGTTCAATATCCTCCTCCGCCGTACAAGTCAGCCCGTCGTCCGTATCCATACCGATTTTTATGTAAAACAAATCAGGCTTATATCCTTGTTCACACAACAGATGCACGACTACCGCACTGTCTACTCCTCCCGATATCAACGCTGCTATATTCATATCTTTCTTTTTTTAACGGCAAATATACCATCGGCATATCAAATGCCCAATACCCTTTTCAGGGTATATCTCATTTCATGGCCTGGAACTGTTCGATAAGTGAAGTGATGTTTGCCGTAAACAAGCGAGCTGAAATGGCCAGCAAGATAATACCGAAAAATTTACGGATTACGTAAATCCCACCCTTTCCCAACAAACGCTCAATACGGTCGGTCAATTTCATGACAATGAATACCCATACCATATTAAGAATCAATGCCAGCACGATGTTGATGGGTGCATATTCCGCCCGCAGTGAAAGCAAGGTGGTAAACGCACCGGCACCGGCCAGCAAAGGGAAGACCAAAGGCACCAGCGTGGCCTCCTTAATCGGACCTGTATTCTTGAAAATCTCAATATCCAGAATCATTTCCAGCGACATCAGGAAGATGACAAACGCACCAGCCACCGCAAACGAAGCGATGTCTACCTGAAACAGACGCAACATCATGTCGCCCGCATAAAAAAATCCTAGAAGAAGTGCAAAGGCAATGAGAGTGGCTTTAAGGGCATTCACGGACCGCCCTTTCTGCTTCAAATCCAGAATAATAGGAATGGAACCAATAATGTCAATCACGGCAAAAAGAACGATAAAGGCACTCAGAAACTGCTGAAAATCTAATCCACTCATAGCTATATCCAAAATTATTACTGCAAAGTTATGATTTTTCCACACACTTGCAAGGAAAGAGCAAACATTATCAGACTGTAAGAAAGAATAAAAAAGATAAAAGGTATTATCGGACGATACTTCCAGTAGGGAAATATACTTAACTTTGTATGTTAAAAGATAACTTAATAAAGTTAACGAGAAATGGAATTGACAATGTACGATAAGCTTTTACAGCTGCCTCTATTTCAGGGTATGTCGAAATTTGACTTCACTGACATTCTGGAAAAAGTAAAAATTCACTTCAACAAATATGAACCTGGAAGCTGCCTGGTAAGACAGGATACTCCATGCAACCAACTCATTTTTGTACTGGATGGAGAAGTACAAATAGAATCCAATGACAGAACCCACAAATATACGATTTGGGAAACTTTTAAAAGTCCGAATGTAATTGAGCCTTATTCTTTGTTTGGTATGCGCCCCTACTTCACAGCTTCTTACACTGCCGTTACAGAGGTCAACACACTGAACATTGACAAATCATACATTCTCAATGAGCTATGCCGATATGAAGTGTTCAACCTGAACTACATGAACATGTTGAGCAACCGGAGTCAGGTTATTTACAACAAGTTATGGAATGCACATATCGGAAAGACGCGCGATAAAATTATCAACTTTCTTCTGCTACGCTGCATGACTCCCTATGGAGCAAAAAAACTATCTATTCGAATGGAGGACCTGGCGCATCTGATTGATGACACCCGCATCAACGTATCGAACGTATTGAACGACCTTCAAAACCGGGGACTGATTCAGTTGGGACGGCGTACCTTCAGCATTCCTGAACTGAGGGAAGTAGTACTTCTGTTAGATAAGAAAGACTAAGCGCAATTACACCTTATTTATTTTAAACAATATGAACAACCCATTTTTACAACCCTATCATACACTCCACAATACTACTCCTTTCCAGCAGATACGGATTGAAGACTACGAACCGGCTGTTCTGGAAGGCATGCGACTGGAGGACGAAGAAATTCGGCAAATCACCGATAATCCGGAAGAACCGACTTTTCAGAATACAATTCTGGCTTTGGAACATGCGGGAAAGACGCTCGACCGGGTTACTACCGTACTCTTCAACTTGCTGAGTGCGGAAACCTGCGACGCGCTGGAAGAAATAGCAGAAAAACTGACTCCAGCACTGTCTGAACATGCCAATAACATCAGCCTCAACGAGCAGCTTTTTGCACGTGTAAAAGCGGTATACGATAAAAGAGAATCCCTGCAGCTGACTCCAGAAGAACGTCGTCTGCTGGAAAAATCATACGACGGCTTTGTTCGCAACGGAGCCAATCTGTCTGAAGAAGACAAGGCTACTTTCCGAAAGCTGAGCATGGAACTGAGTAGCCTGACATTGAAATTCTCACAGAATCACCTGAAAGAAACCAATGGCTACGAACTGGTGCTGCACACCGAAGATGAACTGGCCGGACTTCCTGAAAGTGCCATAGAAGCAGCCGCACATACGGCACACGAAAAAGGGAAAGAAGGTTGCTGGGTAATCACTCTGCAGGCTCCAAGCTATGTACCTTTCATGAAATACAGTGACAAGAGGGAACTGAGAAAGACGCTATACATGGCCTATAACACCCAGTGTTGTCACGATAATGAATTCAATAACCTGAAGATTGTGGAACAGCTGGTCAACCTGCGCATGGAGCTGGCACAACTGTTAGGGTTCAAGAATTACGCTGAATATGTACTGAAAAAACGCATGGCCGAAAACAGCGAGAATGTATATAAGCTGTTGAACGACCTGCTGAAAGCTTATACGCCGACTGCCCGTCAGGAAGTAGAAGAAGTCCGTGCCCTGGCTCGCGAACTGGAAGGTGAAGACTTCGAACTGATGCCGTGGGATTTCTCTTACTATGCGGAGAAGCTGAAAAACCGGAAATTCAGCCTGGATGAAGAAGCGCTCCGACCTTACTTCGAACTAAGCCGTGTAAAAGCCGGTGTATTCGGACTGGCTACTCGCTTGTATGGCATCACATTCAAGGAAAACAAGGAAATTCCGGTATATCATCCGGACGTACAGGCATATGAAGTGTTCGACCGCGACGGAAGTTTCCTGGCTGTACTCTATACTGACTTCCATCCCCGTGAGGGCAAGCGTTCGGGGGCCTGGATGACCAGTTACAAGGAACAATGGATAGACGACAACGGATACAACAGTCGTCCGCATGTGTCTGTCACCATGAACTTCACCAAACCGACCAAGGACAAGCCTGCCCTGCTGACATTCTCGGAAGTAAATACCTTCCTGCACGAATTCGGGCACGCATTGCACGGTATGTTTGCCAATACCCGTTTCCAAAGCATGAGCGGAACCAATGTGTACTGGGATTTTGTGGAACTTCCTTCACAAATCATGGAAAACTTTGCCATAGAAAAAGAATTTTTGAATACATTCGCATGTCATTACCAGACAGGCGAACCCATTCCGCAAGAACTGATTCAGCGCATCGTTGATGCTTCTAATTTCAACGTGGCATACGCCTGCCTGCGCCAGCTCAGCTTCGGATTCCTTGACATGGCCTGGTACACTCGCCAGAACAAGTTCGAAGGCGACGTAAAGGCTTATGAAAAAGAAGCCTGGCAGCGTACGCAACTGCTTCCGCAACCGGAAGACACTTGTATGAGCGTACAGTTTGGGCACATCATGTCGGGAGGATATTCTGCCGGATATTACAGCTACAAATGGGCTGAGGTACTGGATGCCGATGCTTTCTCCGTATTCAAGGAGACAGGTATCTTCAATCAGGACACCGCCCGTTCGTTCCGTGAGAATGTCCTGTCAAAAGGAGGTACTGAGCACCCGATGACATTATACAAACGTTTCCGTGGTCAGGAACCGACCATTGAAGCACTATTAAAAAGAAATGGTATAAAATAAGGATACAAATGAAGACATTCAGACTCTACTGGTTCTTTACGTTACTCCTGTTACTAACCGGATGTAACCAGAAAGACGACGTTCACGAAATTTTCGCTAGCGGACAGACGTGGCACTGGAGCAACTCCTATAGTACCAGTGACTGGAAAGATGACAATAACTTCAATTCCACACTGACACGTGATGAAGTTGCCAAAATCAATGACAGTCAGGACAGTTATAACATCATTTTTAAGGAAGACGGTACCGTGGAAGGAAATGGAAGTAATTTCAGCTTTACCGGTACATGGAGTGCCAACGGAGAAGACCAGAGTTTTTCTATCCAGTTAAAGCCCAGCGGTAACCGCAGCGGACTGGACAAGACTTTTTATGACGAAATAACCAACGCGAAATTCTATCGGGGAAGTTCCAGAACCATCAAGCTGTTCAACCTCGACAAGAATCATTATATTCAATTCTATCCCAAAGGATTCAACGATTAAGCATACCACTATGAAACCAACAGAACATAAGCAAGAAATACTGGACAAACGCTACATGCGCATGGCCTTAATCTGGGCTGAGAACTCCTATTGCCAACGGAGGCAGGTAGGTGCATTGATTGTCAAAGATAAGATGATTATTTCAGACGGATATAATGGTACTCCTGCCGGCTTTGAGAATGTATGCGAAGACGAGAACGGAGTAACCCGCCCCTATGTGCTTCATGCCGAAGCCAACGCTATCACTAAGATAGCCCGCTCCAGCAACAGCAGCGAAGGGGCTACCATGTATGTCACCGCCTCCCCTTGCATAGAATGTGCCAAACTGATTATTCAGGCCGGCATCAAACGAGTGGTATATGCAGAAAAATACCGTTTGGAAGACGGGTTGGACTTGCTGAAAAGAGCCAATATTGAAGTTGTATATCTTAACCCCAATGAATAAATAACATGAAAAACAATAACACACGCTTTATCCCATTCCTGTTGGCCATCTGCTTGATTGCGGGCATCGCCATCGGTACATTCTATGCCAACCATTTCTCAGGAAACAAGCTGGGCATCATCAACACTTCATCCAACAAGCTGAATGCGTTGTTGCGCATCATTGACGACCAGTATGTAGATACGGTAAACATGGGCGAACTGGTGGAAGAAGCCATGCCGCAGATTCTTTCGGAACTCGACCCGCATTCTTCTTATATTCCGGCCAAAGACCTGGAGGCAGTGAATGCCGATTTGAAAGGTAGTTTCAGCGGTATCGGTATCCAGTTTACCATTCAGAATGATACCATTCATGTAAACAGCGTCATTCAGGGCGGCCCATCAGAAAAGGTGGGTTTGATGGCAGGCGACCGCATTGTAGAAGTAGATGATTCTGCTTTCGTCGGCAAGATTGTGACAAACAGTGAAGCCATGAAACGCCTGAAAGGTGAAAAAGGCAGCAAGGTGAAACTAGGTGTCTACCGTCCAGGCGAAAAGGACTTGCTTCATTTCACTGTTATCCGTGGAAACATTCCGGTGAAGAGTATCGATGCCGCCTATATGATTAATGAAAAGGTAGGTTACATAAAAGTTAACAAGTTTGGTGAAACCACTTATCCAGAACTGCTTATCGCACTGGCCAAACTGAATCAGAAGAACTGTGAAGGCCTGATTGTCGACCTGCGTGGAAACACGGGAGGTTACATGGCTGCTGCCATCCAGATGGTCAACGAGTTCTTGCCTAACAACCGTCTGATAGTCTACACCCAGGGACGCAAGTCGCCGCGCGAAGACTACAGTTCCAACGGAACAGGAAGCAACCAGAAAATGCCGCTTGTAGTACTGGTAGACGAAGGTTCGGCTTCTGCCAGCGAAATCTTTGCCGGAGCTATCCAGGACAATGACCGTGGTACCATCGTAGGACGCCGCTCTTTCGGAAAAGGTCTGGTACAGCAGCCCATCGAGTTCAGCGACGGTTCGGCCATCCGACTGACCATCGCACGCTACTACACCCCATCCGGACGCTGCATACAGAAACCTTACGAAAAAGGTAAGGAATCGGAATACGAACTCGATTTGCTCACCCGTTATGAACACGGTGAGTTCTTCTCTGCCGACAGCATCAAGCAGGATGAGACTGAAGTATATCACACCCGCCTGGGCCGTCCGGTATACGGAGGAGGAGGTATCATGCCCGACATTTTCGTACCACAGGATACAACCGGCATGACCTCGTACTTCCGCATGGCTGCCAACCGTGGACTGATTATCCGCTACACGTTCGACTATACCGACCAGAACCGCAGCACCTTGCAGAAATATGATACTCCGGAAAAGATGGAAGCTTATCTGAAAGGACAAAACCTGCTGAACAAGTTTGCCGCATGGGCAGAGAAAAAAGGTTTGAAACGCCGTAACAACCTGATGATGAAGTCACGCCGCTTGTTCGAAATGAGTTTGTACGGAAACATTATCTATAACATGCTGGGTATGGAGGCATACGTGGAATACCTGAATGAATCGGACAAGACCGTACTGAAGGCTGTAGAGATTCTAGAAAAAGGTGAATCTTTCCCTCAGGCCCCAGACCCGCAAGCAGCTACTGACAAAAAGGAATGATACCTTATGGATAAAAAGGAACTGCGACGGTTAATCGCACAACAAAAACGGAATTATTCCGTTGCTCAAAAAACTGAATGGTCTTCCAGCTTGTTTCAAAAGCTGGAGGACCATCCATTGTTTTTGCAGGCACACACTCTCCTGCTCTATCACTCGCTACCCGATGAAGTACTGACTCACGAGTTCATCAAGCGCTGGCATCCATACAAGCGCATTGTGCTTCCACTTGTCAAAGGAGATGAACTGGAGTTCCGGTATTATGAAGGGGAAGATTCATTACAAATCGGTGCTTTCGGTATTGAAGAGCCCACCGGTAATCTGGTAGAAAATCTGTATGAAATAGAGTTAAGTATTATTCCTGGTGTGGCTTTCGACCGCTCAGGCAACCGATTAGGACGGGGAAAAGGATATTACGACCGTGCTTTGACCAAACTGCAATCCTATCGCATAGGGGTATGCTTTCAATTCCAACTGCTTCCACATATTCCCGTAGAAGCCACAGACCTGCCCATGGACGAAGTATGGACGGAACAAGGCTGCGTATTCAACGGAACACAATGTTCACAATAACCTGGGAGCCGACCTGGGCATTCAGGTTACGAATCAGCATTTCACGTCCCATCATCAACTCCTGACGAATCACGGAAGAAGAAAGACTGACATAAAGTACCTGGTTTTTAATAAAAAGATTCGTGGTGTAACGGGTAATGACCGGTCCTACCACATCTTTCCAGGCATCCACCAGACGATATTCATTCAAGGGAGTTTCCAGCCCTTGCTGGCGGAGAAACTGCCGGAGCACATCGCCAATCTGTTCAGTGTTATTCCGCTTCATAAGACTCCTTTCGTTCGGACACTTCTCCGTTTTCCACCTCAAACAGTTTGTAATCGCCCTCTATCTTTTTCAAGATACGGTCCAGATGGTCACGATTGGTATCGGTAATAAAAATCTGTCCGAAATTATCTCCTGCCACTAACTTGACAATCTGCTCTACACGAAGCGCATCCAGCTTGTCGAAAATATCATCCAGCAGAATCAAAGGAGTCGTCCCGCTTCCGGTACGCTTCAAGAATTCAAACTGTGCCAACTTGAGAGCTATCAGATACGTTTTGTTCTGCCCCTGAGAACCTTCTCGTTTCATGGGGAACTCTCCCAGCTGCATAATCAAATCATCCTTATGAATACCTTTCAAGGAGTAGCCCATCACCCGGTCACGCTGACGGTTGGCACGCAATAAGGCAAGCAAATCCCCCTCTGCCGCATGCGACTGGTAAGAAAGCTTTACTTCCTCCTGATTTTGGGATATATAAGAATAGTATGACTGGAAAATCGGAATAAACTCTTCGATAAACTGCTGACGTTTGCGGAATACCACTTCACCCGTAGAAGCCATCATCTCTTCCCATACGTTCATCAGTTCTTCATCGGGCTCCAGTTCCGCTTTCAGCAACGTATTACGCTGCACCAAGGCCTTATTGTAGCGAATCAGCGCATCCAGATATTCACGGTCGAACTGCGAAATCACCACGTCCATGAATCGTCTTCTTTCCTCACTCCCCCCTGCAATAAGCAAGGTATCAGCCGGAGAAACCATCACTAAAGGAATCAATCCGATGTGGTCGGACAAACGGGTATACTCTTTCTTATTCCGCTTGAACTGCTTCTTCTGCCGACGCTTCAACCCACAATACACTTCTTCCGGATCACCTCCTTCGGTTTCATAAAAACCTTGCAGCACAAAAAAGTCCTGTTCGTGCCGTATATTCTGAGAATCAATGGGATTGGTTGCACTTTTACAAAACGACAGATAATACACGGCATCCATCAGGTTGGTCTTTCCCATCCCGTTCTTTCCGATAATGCAGTTCATCTTGCGGGAAAAAGCCAGTTCGGCCTGTTCCAAATTCTTATAGTTTAATATCGAAATGCGTTTAAGCCACATAAAAACAATCACTATTTGGGATACAAAATTAACAATAAAAGCAAGATTGATTAAAAAAACTGCCCGCAAATTTCATTTATACACATAAATCAACTACTTTTGCTGTCCAAATACGTGGATTTGAAAAATAATAAAAAACAAATATCAAATGACTGAACAAAAACACACTAATGACCCGTTGAATGTAGACGAAGCGCTCAGCACTTCAGAAGCATTCCTGATTAAAAACAAGAATGTACTTTTGGGAGCAGTAGTTGCTCTGGTAGTTATCGTCGGAGGTTTCCTCGGATACAAACATTTCATTTCTGAACCGAATGAACTGAAAGCTTCAGAAGCTATCTTCAAAGGTGAACAGTATTTCGGAGCTGATAACTTTGAAGTTGCCTTGAAAGGTGACAGTCTGGGATATGCAGGCTTTGTGAAACTGGCAGACGAGTTCAGCGGTACAGATGCGGGAAACCTGGCAAACGCATACGCAGGACTTTGCTATGCACAGTTAGGCAAATACGAAGATGCTATCAAGTATCTGGATAAATTCAGCGGTGATGATTTACTGGTTGCTCCTTCAGTAATGGGAGCTCTGGGAAACTGCTATGCACAGATTGGACAGCTTGACAAAGCTGCCGCTACTTTACTGAAAGCAGCCGACCGTGCCAACAGTTTGTCAATCAGCCCGATTTTCTTGATTCAGGCTGGACAAATTTTGGAAAAGCAAGGAAAGAATGCAGAAGCCGTAGAAGCTTACAAGCAGGTTAAAAACAAATACGGTAACTCATATCAGGCAATGGATATCGATAAGTACATCGAACGTGCTTCTTTGAAATAAACCACAAGAAACATACTTCTATTAGTATAAGTATCATTCAGGCCGGACCGAGGTTTTTCGGTCCGGCTTTTTTCTTTAACATATAAACCTAAAAGACAAACAATATGGCTACAGCTTATCACAATCTTTCAGATTACGACTTTAACTCCGTACCCGATGCCTCACAGATGCGCTTCGGTATCGTAGTGTCTGAATGGAATCATAACATTACGGGGGCTTTGCTTGAAGGAGCAGTCAGCACATTGAAAAAACACGGAGCAAAAGATGAAAATATTCTGGTATATTACGTTCCGGGTAGTTTCGAACTGACTTTCGGCTCATCACAACTTGTTAAAAGTGGAAAAGTAGATGCAGTCATCGCATTAGGCTGCGTAGTACGTGGTGATACCCCTCATTTTGACTATGTGTGTGCCGGTGCCACACAAGGTATTACAGAACTGAATGCAACTACCGATACACCAGTCATTTACGGCCTCATCACAACCAACAACATGCAACAGGCAGAAGAGCGTGCCGGAGGGAAATTAGGAAATAAAGGTGACGAATGTGCGATTACTGCAATAAAAATGATCGATTTTATTTGCAAGTTAAAAAAATAATCGTACCTTTGCATCGCAATTGAGAAAAGCACTAAATCTTGATTGCGGACGGGCAAATACCTGTCTCTTATACACATCTGACGCTGCCGACGACTAG
>ERZ1027150.501-NODE-501-length-33881-cov-29.313280_pt1 | contig 33881 bp, 34 predicted proteins | sample MGYA00519276_ERZ1027150 | MGnify/ENA primary metagenome ERZ1027150 (study PRJEB26926, sample SAMN06164860) | human gut metagenome | biome: ENVO:00009003; feature: ENVO:2100002; material: ENVO:00002003 | host: Homo sapiens | place: USA | collected 2012 ... | reverse complement strand
GTGAACCGAATTTATTTAATTTTTAACCTTGTCCATTTTTAGTGGACAGTAGTGATAGTGAAATTAAAATCAAAATGACATCAATGATTCTATTCAATATGCTTGTGTATTCATTATTGCTGATACTGTATTCACGTAACCCATAATATACAGGTATGCCAATAACAGGTAGTAATATAACAATCAGACTATAAATAATCTTTTCGTTTCTTGCAAAATTGGTATTCATTATATTATATACAACCAAGCAATCCAATAAGAATATAAGTATTATCAGAACAAGAGTTATATCCATAATGTTTGATTTATATTTTACTTCTAATTTCTCTATTACACTTTTATATGATTTCTATTCTCTAAACTCAGATTTGAGCATTTCATCATTATGCTCAATTTTTACAGCATTTCGTACCACACACATCCTCATAAGGAATCCCAATAAAATAATAGTCAATATAGCTGTAATCGTCACAATTATTGTTTTTTTAATTAGTTCTTTTGTTTTCATATTACATTGTTCAGGAGTTTCTGCATCTACTTTTATTTCTAGTATTGTTGTTTTTCTGTTCCTCACTTATTATAGGTTCTTGCACATTTTTTCATTATACCATATAAGGGGGGGACCAAAGAGTAAAAAGCTTAACTTTTGTAGAAAATTATAATTTCTCTCACTCTAATTTATGCTTTTAAAAAGATAGTATATAAAAGCAACTTGTCGTAAAGAAATTCCTTATATATGGTATTTTATCTATAAAGTTGTAAAGCTTTCGAGGCCGTAATCTAAACTTTATTTCATAGTGTGGATTTATGAAATAAAGTTGTTTGTCAATAATTTGTATACCTTCTTTTTGTAGCAGGTTTTCGAATGTCTCTATGGTTAACCTTGTCCTTTTTATATCTAAGAGCTCATTGATACAGCCTTTATTCTCTCCAAATATATTTAAAACATATTTATATAATATGTCAGGAAGTAAATGTATAAAAGGCATATGAGACAAAAGCTTGCTTTTACATATTTGTTGATGCCCGCCAAAAGGCATTTGCCATGCCGGGAAAGACATAAAGATTATACCATCACCTGTTATGTATTTTCTTAATTGTTTTAAGAATAAGTCTTTTTCATGAATGTGCTCAAAAACATCATGGCAGATAATAATATCAAATTTTTCATTAAAAGAGTCAACGTTGAAAATATTATCCCATATAAACACACCTTTCATTCCTCTTTCTTGAAAAAAGGATTTTGCATCGATTATACGTGTCTTTGATAAATCTATACCAATGGTTTTACAACCTAATTCCGCAAACGGCAACAGATTTCCACCATCACCACAACCAATCTCCAAAACGCTCCTTTGTTGCCGTATTTCCTTGAATTTTGAAATGTACGGAATAAAGTATTTTCTACTTGTTATGGCAAGTTCTTCAAAATATAAAGCTCGGTTTCTTTGTCTATATTGCATTTTTTCTCTTTTTAGAATCTCTTTTTCTATTTTGTAATAAAATTTAAAATTAGATTTCTAATCCTTAAAAGAAATCTGTGCCATCAGTCCGAATTGAAGTGTTTTACCTATACCTGTAAAATCCCAAAAAGTAGAAGAGGAACCACTGGTCCAAGTATATGACATAGTTCCAGTTGGTCCTGTACCAGATAACACTAAACTTGATAAGTTATTATTAGTACAATGTGCTCCCTTTGTGTTACATTTTAATTCACATAGGTAATAACCGAAAGCCAAAATTTGAATGTCGGTATAAATAGTAGAACCTGCATTAAATGAAGCGTAAGATTGTGTTCCACCAGATATACTCATTTGTGTATAGTTGGCTTTAACATCTCGAGAAATTATAGAACTTTTCTCTATCTGGATAGAACAATCATTATTCAAATCCTTGATATAAGTTTTTCCATCATAGGTTGAATAAACAATCTTACTAATATTAGGATCTTTTTCATATTCGGCAAGTTGTCTATTCAATTCCTGCAATCCCTTTTCATACCTATCATAATTAACAGGATTTACCTTTGACAATTCCAGCCAATCTTGATCATTAAGATAAGAAACAGCATTCGGTCTTTTGTTCTCATTAATAAAGTACTCTCCTGTTGAGCTATTAAAGTCAACAAACTTAGATAGAATTTGTGAATCTGTTTGATAATCCCTTGTTACAGGAGATTCTACATTAATGACTTCATCATCAGAACATGATGTTACACCAACACCTGCTGAAAGTAGAACGGTTAAAGTTAAAAATATATGCTTCATAGTTTCAATATTATAGTGTTCTTGAATATTTAATTTCGGCAATTATGCTTACTTCTTCGAGCTATATTGGTATTCCTGAAAATCTCTGTAAGTTTGACCAGGATTTGTTAATGGGTCGTTCCAAGTTTCATAAATAGCTAATTGGTTAGAGGTAAGTTTTTCTATTTCCCAAAAACATTCAAAGTCTAAATAGATATACTTAAAATTAGGTGTAGTAAACGACCAATGAAAATAAGATGTTCTTTCTTCTACTTTACCACTTTTATATGTTGCTACTTCTTTATAACTGCCACTGCCATTATCTTTAAATATATATGTCACATCTATATCTATTTCTGTGCCATCAGCCCATACTGAATGATATTTCCTGTTCCATTCTTTATTAGTTAGATTGGAAATAACTTCATTTCCAACTTCACCATAATAGCCTTCTTTTTCTACGCAGCCATATAGACCTAGTAGAAATAGGAGGATGTTTATTGCCCAAATTGTTGTTTTCATTTCTTATGATAGAATAAAATAGCACAGCAAGAGATGATACCGAGTAAGAAGGAAATAACACCTGCCAATACCATGTATTCAGTATATGCACCAACTATGATACAGGCAATGGTTATTAGGAACAGAGGAATTACTATTTTCACCACTCTTGTATCAATTTCCTTCTTTCTAATTTCAGAAACTACCGTTCCGGTAAATGCCGCAAGCATAAAAAAGAATAGTGAAGTTCCGCTTTGTATAGTACCATAATCAGATTTACACAATCCTGTAATAATAATCACTAATGATACCATAAAGGCAAGACAAAAAATTATATTTTTCATAAGCTTTAAATATTAGGAAATATTGAATACCGCAAATATAGATAATTATTATGACAATCATCATAATTTTATATATTTTGTTTGGTATTGAATAATTTTGTATTTTTGAAACAAAAATATTGGTATGAAGAATTATGATATTGAAAGAATACTGAAACCAGCTTTTAAATTGTTCTTGACTTATAATTATGAAGCTGTAACCACAACCAAACTTGAGGAAGAAACAGGATTGACCAGAGGTGCAATATTCTTTAAACATAAAACGAAAGAAGCTCTATTCAAGGCTGTTATTGATAACTATATTATTTCGTTTCAGTCTAAATCATCCAAAATACAAGCAGAGAGTCTGAAAGAGTTTATAGAACAGTTTCTCAATGGTGTTGAGATGCGCATGAAAGAATTGCAGCAATTAGGTATTACTAATTTGGCCAAAGGGTACTTCAACCTTTTGTATCAGGCAGTACAATATTATCCATCATTTTCTGATACAATTACTGCTATGTTTAATAATTCTATAAATGAATGGGAATGTATAATAAGCAAAGCAAAAGAATCTGGAGAGATAAAGCCAACTTGTGATGTGCATAGTACAGCTTTAAAATTCCGTTATGTTTACTCTGGTATGTCTTTCGAGTATAGTTTTGATAAAAGATTGGATATAAACAAATTAAGAGAGTTGTTTGATAAATATTATGAAGAGATAAGGAATGAATAATTCCCTTAGTTATAAATCACCTAATATGTCATATATTTGGGATATATGATTGTAAGCCACTATTTCTTTTATGCCGACATTAAACAAGCAAAAAGAGCCTTCCTAATCAATCTCAAATTGATTGCAATGTCCACGGCCCCAGCCAAACCAATAAAAGCAGAACCGGCTTCATTGATTTTAAATACAAACCCCGGTCTTATTGTAATCAAGCCCAGTATTTCCATCCGTGAGTTCACAGGACGAAAAAAGTTCTTTATGGCCCGTTGCTGCATGATTGAGATTCCGATTATCCTTGCAAAAATAATCAAAAATTCCGACCCTCCACGTTATTCTATTTCCATTCGCTGATTCAGACAAAATATATCTGAGCACATCAAACAGATTCTTTAAGCACTCTTCGATCAACGGCCCCCCTTACGGAGATTTCATAGTTTCTCTGCAAATTTGAACAATTATCATTCAATCATTTTGAGGAAATTAAACAAAAAAGATGTAAACAGATTCAATTTTTTCCTACTTTTGTGAAAATTTATTCGATATGTTATGAAAAACTATTCACTTCTACTCTTTTTTATATTAATATGTAGTACCGGCATCGCACAAAGCCGTAAATCTGTCTCAATATTAGGTGACTCATATTCCACCTATGAACATTATCTTTATCCCGATACCAACGCTGTATGGTATTTCCAAAAAGTTCGTGCAAACAACAATGTCAGTTCTGTAACCCAAACCTGGTGGCACAAATTCATTAAAGAAAACGGATATCACTTATGTATAAACAACTCTTTTTCCGGATCAACCATTTGTCATACCGGATACAGGAAAGAAGATTACTCCAACCGCTCATTTATCACACGAATGAACAATTTGGGATGCCCTGATATAATTTTCATTTTCGGGGCAACAAACGATAGCTGGGCCGAGGTTCCTATCGGAGAATATCAATATCAAAATTGGAGTAAAAAGGATCTGTACAGTTTCCGACCAGCCATGGCTTACATGCTGGAATATATGCAGAATCGCTATCCTAACGTAGAAATCTATTTTTTACTCAATTGCGATCTTAAAACAGAAATCAACGAATCAGTCAAAACTATCTGTGCACATTACAATATTCCCTGCATTGAATTGAAAGATATTGATAAACAAGGAGGACATCCTTCCATTAAAGGTATGGAGCAAATCAATGAGCAATTGAAAGCTTTTATAACTCAACAAAAATCAATGAAATAGATCAACATAAGACACTACAAGACCCGAACAAACAAGCCCTCAAAATCGACCGCACGATCCGGCCCCAACGACCGCTCGATTTGGCCTCAACGACCGCATAATTTGCCCCCAATGACCGCACGATTCCGGCAGGGTTTCCAGAAGGCTTCGGGCTTTTAAAAAAACGTTTCGGGCTTTCAATGAAAACGCCGAAACGAATCAATGAAAACGTTTCGGCGTTTTTTCCGGACATATAAGTTCCTATTTTCAGGCAAGTTACACAATGGCTTATTTTATCCATTCCCGGCCCAAACTTAACGTACAAAGAGATTCTATGCGGATGGTAAAATCACCCAGACTGTTAGGCACATAGGGATAAAGTTCAGAATTCGAACTGGAATAAGGCAAATATTTCACCTTCATGGCACGGATCGTGCCGCGTGCATCATAGCGTCCGTCGTTGTTGTCCACCATATATAAGGTGTCTGCCAGCCCCGATTCGTCGAATGAAACGCCCCATAGGGTAACGGCATGCGTTGACCAGTTTTTACCCAGATTGATAACGAACATCATACCTTGTCCGGAAGACAATGCATGCTTGACGATACGGTTGAACCCATCACGCGTCAATTCGTAATTCGAGTATTCTTTTCCCAAAGAATTCGTTCCCAGCCAGGGGCGGAAAAAGCCGGCAGACGGATCCACGGAATCTGTTTCATAAATCCGCTTCTGGAATACTCCGTTAAAGAACCAGTTGACGGCTTTCAACGGATACTCTCCCCGGTTGGGAAAATGATCCTTGTAAAGCTGGAAAACCTGACTGTGCAACATGTCGGACGGCACCGCCTCCGGCCCCTGATAAGCCCTGACAGCTTCCGTACCGGCATTTTGTGCCAGCCACCAATGAATCAGATTTGAAGCTGAAGCTGCCCAGCACATCAGTCCGTCATCTCCGGAAGTAATCCCCGACGGATTCACCTTGTTACAGTCAAACCACCCGCAACCATCCGTCCATTTCAGCTGGGTATGGTCGGCATTCCATTGTTCAGGAAGCGGTTCTTTGATGCCATACACCCAGCGGGTAGTTCCGGAAAAAGCATCAGGCTCTGCTCCCTTCCGGAGACGGATGCGGTAAACAATCTCCTTTCCGGCTTCCAGCCTCTCCAACGGCTGCCCTGCCAGCGACTCCGGTAAGGGCATGGCCAGTTCTTTGTCACCGATGCGAATCTGTATCCAATCCTCAGAACGCAGGTCACCGGCCTCCTGAGGACACAACAAGGCAGTCCACGTGTTGTCTGATTCCTTCAACGGAGTGACCCACTGATATCCGGCAGGCTCGCCCGATGTTCCTTCCGACAAATCGAAAGGAATCCGGCAGGCTGTACGGACTCTGATTTCTCCGGCGGCAATCTGATGCCCGTCGAAAGGCCCGTCGGGAGATTCCAGCCGGATACGCAACCGGTGAAGCGAATGTCCGAAACATAAAGCAACCGTTTCGCCTGCCTGTACATGTGTCCGTGCCACCAGAAGATCCGAACGGAGATATCCTTCACCGTCCTGTTGTGTCTCGATCCGGTGGACATAAGAGGACTCTGAATCTCCGGCATCATTCACCAGCCTTCCGGAAGGAGAGGCATGCCAGGCCGTAAAAATCACTTCTCCGTTTCCTACTTCACTCCAGGAAACAAACGGCTTCCAGCCATCGGATTCCAGATGAAGGACATAACGGCAGACCAGACCGGAAGTGACATTGTGGGCACTGACCACAATCGTATCGCCCGGAACGAACTCTCCCCGACCGTCCGTCTCAAGCCGGGCCCGTGAAAGATCGGAAACAATGGACCACTTCACATATCCGGAACCTGCCGGACCGGATGCTTCCGAAGGAAAGGGTGTATTGCACGATCCACATACAAAAATGGCAACTACAAGGATTGCACGGAGGACAAAGGTTAGCACGGAGATCTTCATGGGCGTTTCTTTTAGATATTCAGATTTGAAACATTTACCGATGAAGAAAACAACTTCCAAAGGAAAGTAAAGATTCGCTACGGCCGGGGTATTTTAAGATTTGTTGGGAAACAAGGCAGAGGAAAGAGACTCGGAAATTCTTCAATCCCCCTGAACACCCCGACAAGAAATGCAGATTTCGGGACAAGTTTAGCGGAAAATAGCAATGAAACGTCCAAAAATTACTATCTTTGCAAAAGAAATAACATTTTAACAAATGAAGAACGATAACACATTAATGAATCACGCAGCCGACAACATCCGTATCCTGGCTGCTGCAATGGTAGAAAAAGCAAAGTCCGGCCATCCGGGTGGTGCCATGGGTGGAGCTGACTTCATCAATGTCCTGTATGCAGAATATCTGCAATATGACCCCGCCAACCCAAAATGGGAAGGACGCGACCGGTTCTTCCTTGACCCGGGACACATGTCGCCCATGTTGTACGCACAGCTCGCCATGACGGGCAAGTTCACCATGGATGAACTGAAAAACCTGCGCCAATGGGGATCACCCACTCCGGGACATCCCGAAGTAGACGTTATGCGAGGCATCGAAAACACTTCCGGTCCGCTGGGACAAGGCCATGTCTTCGCCATCGGAGCTGCCATCGCCGCCAAATTCCTGGCTGCACGCACCGGAAATCCTACTTTTGAAAAAGAAACTATCTATGCCTACATCTCCGACGGAGGCATACAGGAAGAAATATCCCAGGGTGGAGGACGTATTGCCGGACATCTGGGACTGGACAACCTGATTATGTTCTATGACGCCAACGACATCCAGCTCTCGACAGAGACCGGAGAAGTCATGACGGAAGATACCGCCATGAAATACCGCTCCTGGGGATGGCACGTCATCGAAATAAACGGAAACGACTGCCAGCAGATCCGCCAGGCTCTCGACGAAGCCAAAGCCGAAAACCAGCGTCCGACTCTGATCATCGGTAAATGTATCATGGGTAAAGGCGCACGCAAGGCCGACAATACTTCTTACGAACACAGTTGCAAAACCCACGGAGCACCCCTGGGAGGAGATGCCTACAAGAACACCATCCTCAACCTGGGAGGAGACCTGGAAAACCCGTTCGTAATCTTCGACGACGTGAAAGAAATGTATGCCCGCCGCGAGGAAGAACTGAAAGCCATCGTAGCTGAGCGCCACCGCGAAGAACAGGCCTGGGCAGAAGCCAACCCTGAAAAAGCCGCACAACAGGCTGAATGGTTCAGCGGAAAGGCTCCACGCATCGACTGGAACTCTATCGAACAGAAGGCAGGCGACGCTACCCGCAACGCATCGGCCAAAGTACTCGGCCTGCTTGCCGAACAGGTGCCCAACATGATCTGTTCATCAGCCGACCTTTCCAACTCCGACAAGACCGAAGGATTCCTCAACAAAACCCATGCCTTCGCCAAGGGCGACTTCAGCGGCGCATTCCTCCAGGCAGGAGTAGCCGAACTCACCATGGCATGCTGCTGTATCGGTATGACCCTCCACGGAGGTGTGATCTCCGCCTGCGGAACCTTCTTCGTATTCTCCGACTACATGAAACCTGCCATCCGTATGGCCGCACTCATGAAACTTCCCGTGAAGTTCATCTGGTCACACGATGCTTTCCGTGTAGGTGAAGACGGACCTACCCACCAGCCCGTAGAACAGGAAGCACAGATCCGCCTGATGGAAAAAATCAAGAACCACGACGGCAAGAACTCCATGCTCGTACTCCGTCCCGCCGATGTGGACGAAACTACCGTATGCTGGAAGCTCGCCATGGAAAATACCGACACCCCTACCGGCCTGATCTTCTCACGCCAGAACGTCAACAGCCTGCCCGCAGGAACCAACTACGCCGAAGCAGCCAGGGGAGCTTACATCGTAAGCGACTCTGAAGGTACTCCCGACGTGATCCTCGTAGCATCCGGATCAGAAGTGTCTACCCTCGTAGCCGGAGCCGAACTCCTCCACAAGGACGGTATCAAGACACGTATCGTATCCGTACCTTCCGAAGGACTCTTCCGGAGCCAGAGCAAAGAATATCAGGAAAGCATCATCCCCGCCGGAGCCAAAGTATTCGGCCTTACCGCCGGACTTCCCGTCAACCTGGAAGGACTGGTAGGAGCCAACGGAAAAGTATGGGGACTCGACTCTTTCGGCTTCTCAGCTCCCTACAAGGTACTGGATGAAAAATTAGGCTTCAACGCCGAAAATGTGTATAACCAAGTAAAAGCAATGTTCTGATGAAAACAATAGGATTGGCTTCCGACCATGCCGGATTCGAACTGAAAGAATTCGTGAAACAATGGCTGGAACAAAAAGGATGGGAATATAAAGATTTCGGTACCTACTCAACCGCCAGCTGCGACTATCCCGACTTCGCTCACCCGCTGGCCGAAGCCGTAGAAGCAGGCGAATGCTATCCGGGCATCGCCATCTGCGGAAGTGGAGAAGGAATCAGCATGACCCTCAACAAACACCAGGGAATACGCGCCGCACTCTGCTGGATCCCCGAAATCGCCCGGCTTGCCCGCCAGCACAATGACTCCAATGTGCTCGTAATGCCCGGAAGATTTATCGATACAGCAACCGCCGACCAGATCATGACCGAATTCTTCAACACCGCTTTCGAAGGAGGACGTCATCAGGCACGTATCGACAAGATCCCCGTAAAATAAAGACATTGTCTTAAAATAACAAAAAAGGAGAAGCAGAAAACTGCTTCTCTTTTTTATTTCCTATCTTTGTGCAAAGTTAAATAGAGAAAACCATGAAAAAAATCTTACTGATCCTTCTGGCCTGCCTTCCTCTGTTCGCTATCGCGAAAGACAACAAGGAGAAAAACAACTCCGATCCCAAATACCTGGCAGGCGCACTTACCTATGAAGACGGAAAAATTACCTTCACCCGGGAAATCAACGCTCCCGGACTCTCAAAAGATGAAATTTACCAGCGTATGCTCGACTGGGCCAACGAACGCTTCCAGCCCGAAGACGGCATGCAGAGCCGCGTAGTCTACACCAACAAGGAAGACGGAGACATCGCCGCATCGGCCGAAGAATGGATGGTATTCTCCTCTACGGCCCTTTCGCTCGACCGCACCCGGGTCTACTACCAGCTCACGGCAAAAGCCGGCGACGGACAATGTCTGCTGACCATGAGCCGCATCCGCTACTGGTATGACGAAGCCCGCGACGGAGGCGAAAAATACACCGCCGAAGAGTGGATCAACGACAAAATGGCACTGAACAAGAAACAGACCAAGCTGGCTCCCATCTGCGGCAAATTCAGACGCGAAACCATCGACCTGAAAGACGAGCTTTTCCTCGCGGCCACCAACGCACTGGGACAGGCAGCACTTGCCGCTCCCGCCATACCTGCAACCCCTGTCGTACCGGCAACTCCGTCTTTGGCAACTCCTTCAGGCAAGCTTCAGGACATCAGCTTCGCCCAGCTTCCGGCCAACCTGAACGAAATGACCAAAGACGGACGCATCACCCTTACGGCCAACGATGAAGTTATCGACATCAAAGCCGAAAACTGGGGAGGATTCGGACAGATGTTCAACAAGAACGTTTCCTACCTGCTCATCGACCAGAGCCGTTATGCAGCCAGCACCCTGATGGAACACAACGACACCTACCGCATTTCGTTCTATACCGCCCGGGGCACCGAGCCTGCCGTGGTTATCGAATGCCGGAAATCTACTACCCAGAAAATGTCGGCCGAAGAACTGAAATCACTTAACCAGTCCATTGATCCGTCGAAAGAATATACCCTGTACATCGGAGAAATCACCCGCATACAGGCACGGTAAGAACCGGATTTTAAAGCATAAAACGATATAAAAAGTTTTATTTCATAAGTCTGCTGCACGCATCACGAACAACATTCCTGAAACAAAATACAATTAATCAGGAATGTCATTCAAGAATGTATGCAGCAGACTTTTTTTTGCAGACAGATATTTAATTTGAAAACTCCTTTACAACCTTACTCCCTACATTCTTTTACCGAAAAACACTGCTAGCCCAGATCCTTCTTAATCCTCTATTCAATGCAACCGAATCGTGCGGTCGTTAGGGCTGAATTATGCGGTCGTTGGGGCTCAATCGTGCGGTCGTTGGGGCTCAATCGTGCGGTCGTTGGGGCCCAATCGTGCGGTCGTTGTGAAGGCACTCTTAGTATGATTATAAACCATTGGTAATCAGAGAGAGAATCATCCACAAAATAAGTGGATCACCGTCACGCTCCAAAAAGGCGAAGGGTGAGAATTTCACAACCCCCACCCCTCTGTTGAAAAACGAGAAAAATATATTCAATTAACAGAAATATTCAGATCATAGTGATCAGAAGATCACACCCACACGGAAACCCGCATTGCTTTGTCCTTCGATATCGCAGGTCAGGGTTTTCGTGTGCTGGGTACCATAGCTGTAATAGCCGGCCACATGGAACCCGAAGCGTTTGCCGGGAACCGGATAGATCCGCAGGCCGATTTCGGGTGACACGTAGAATCCCCACGCTTCGTCATACACGCCTGTGGAAGAAAAGTAAGTGGTGTTACGGGCAAACACAGCTCCGGCTTTCGCACCGATATACGGACGGACATAATTGCCCTGACACAGGGTGTAGGCCGTTGACACACCGAAAGGAAGCTGGAAAGCCGAACGTTGCTGATCGGTGGTCAGCGATTCCGTCGGTGACAATTGCAGGGTCTGACGGCCGATATAACGGTGGTTGGTGTGGTACATCACAAAGGCACCTACTGACCAGCGTGGAGTCACGTCGTACAGACCTTCAAAGTTCATACCCCATCCGCTGATCTTGTCGGCATAACCGGTCGAGAACGGAGCGTTCATCTGCCAGTCTACTATCAGATGGGCTTTGCTGGAATCCCATTGTGCGAAGGTTGGAGCAGCAGCTCCGGCAAGCATACAGCCTGCCAGCACTACTCTCTTTAAATATGTATAGATCGTTTTCATGTTGTTTTCCTCCTTTATTTGTTCGATTGTATATAGGGTGACTGCTCAAAGGCCTGGTTCACACCGTCCAGCAACAACTGCTGGTTGACGCGTCCGTTGCCGTACATGAATCCGGACATGCTGACATACCATACCACGGGAATGTCCTGCTTCTTCACTTCCGAAGTGTCCTTTTTCGTCAGATCAACCATTTCAATCAGCATGGTCTGAGTGTCGTAAGAATAGCTCACGGGATACGGATAATACCAGCCTCCCCACCAGGGTCCCCAGAAACCATAGTCCCACCATCCGCCATAACTGGGATAGGAAACCACATGATTCGTCTGTGCCACGTATGAGAGCTGCACGCCCACATCGGCCTGATCTTTCTTCTCCGGATCTGTCAGACGGGTATAGCCGCGGCTATCCATCTGCTGGGCCACCGCATCGACGAGGGCTTTCGCGTTCTCATCCTTCCAGTAGGATGCTTTGTATCCTCCCGCCTCCAGAATACTGTCCGGAAGGAAATAGGTCTTATAGCCGTCGAAAGCGGCATTATTGTCATGATCCGTATAGACCACCAGATCTGCATCCAGCTGGTTCATGTCCGGATCTTTCTCGCAGGCAGCCAGAGTAAGCGCCATGCAAGCCAGGAATAACATTTTTTTCATACTTCTTTCTCCTTATCATTAACAGGTTCGTACCCGGTACGGAAATTGTCACTCAGGTGACCTCCGTCAGATGGAACGTCCTTTAAATACTTTACTTTTCTCTATCGGTACAATCTGTCCGCTCAACGTCATCCGGTTTGAGTTGAAGTTGGGTGTTATGGTCACCGATGCCTCGTTGCTTCCCTTGTAAAGCGTAATATCCACACGGGCCGAAATACCGGTACCCATCACGTTCATCGTCAGAAGCAGGTTGCCGCGCTTGTCTTTCTCCACTTCATAGCTGGATACAGAACCGTCGACGGTGACTCCGCCCAGTCCGTTAGGACCGCTTACCGGCACATTGAAAGCTACCTGCACCACCGCATCGTCGCCTTTCACGGAAACAAAGTTCGTGGTCGACGTAACGTAGGCCGTTTCGCCATACTTGAACATCACCTTGTCGGCTTCCAGCGTAAAGGCACGGGCATTGACCGCCTCTTCTGCCTCCACATAGAGCAAGCTGTCCAGACGTGCCTGCATTTCTTTCTTTTCCTGCCGGGTCAGTTCCCGGGTTTCCTGTGCCTGCCCTGCCACTACGGACAAAGCCATCAGCATTATTACAATCATACCTCTCATAAGTCCAGTTTTTTATTGTTTCGTATATAAAACAAAAAGAATGTCGTTTTACTGCTCCTGCGACCTTTAAAAAAGTCTAATAACTAATGAGAGATGTTACATCTATCGTTTATTTTCCTAACTTTATAAGCAGAACCAAAATCAAATCTGCCATGAACAACATTACCGACGTTACCATTCTGATTGCCGTCATAGCTCTGGCCCTGTGGCCCATAGTCCTGTTTCTCATGCGATTCATGCACGAACGCCGCAAACGGCTGGATCACATCGAACGGATGACACGCGACGAGCTGGACAATATTTCCACCCAGAAACTGGTGATCAGTGTCCTGAAAAAAATAGGATGCCAGCCCGAAATCAATGAGGAAGGACACGTGACCTTCAAATACCAGGGAGATGACTTCTACATCGCCGCCGAGGAAGAAAACCGCTTCATCATGATCTGGAACCCGTGGTGGGGCTCCATCAATGTGGACAATGAGGCGCTCCCCGTCCTGAAGGAAGTGATCAATGCGGTGAATGTCAACTCACTCGTTACAACCGTCTACATGGTGGACGAAGACGAAAAGACCATCGGTCTGCACTCGCGTTGCCATACTTTCTTCTCGCCCAACGAAGGAGAACTGGAGGAGCACATGAAAATGTTGCTCGACTATTTCTTCGATACGCACAATGCCATCAAGGATAACCTGAACCAGCTGGGCTCGGCCACCGGAAGCGAAGAAGAGAAAAAAGAGCGGGTCAAAGTAAAAGGATTTGCCGCCTACAAGGAGAATACGGTTCCTATCGAGCCTGAGAAGCCCGCATGCTGAACTCGCATCCGCAATATTGCTGGTTGTAGAAGCCGTATTCGCGGATAATGGCCAGGCGACGTTCGCTCAGTCCGCCCTTCCGCCAGTTCTGGTCCCACCAGATGACATCGGGATAGACGGACACGGCATATCGACCGGCTTCATTGATCTGGTCAAGGCTTTTCCAGCGCGAAGAAGCCAGTGTGGTAGTAATGAGCGAGAAGCCGTGTTCATGGGCATAACGGGCCGTATCGAGCAGACGCAGGCGGAAACATTTCAGACACCGGCCTCCGCGTTCGGGTTCCTGCTCCAGCCCCCGCATGGCTTCCAGCCAGGCTTCATGGTTGTAATCGGCATCCACAATCTCCAGCCCCAGGGAAAGGGCATAACGGGTACACTCGTCCTTGCGGATGAGGTATTCTTCCCGCGGATAAATGTTGGGATTGCAATAATAGATGGTAGGGCGAACTCCGTGTTGCATCAGACATTCGATGATGGCCGACGAACAGGGTGCGCAACAGGTATGAAGCAATACCCGGTCTGCTCCGCCGGGCACTTCCAACTGGAATTTATGTTTAGCCATATCCTTTGTCTCCTTTCTCAAACCTGATGTTCCCGAAACAGGGGAGCAAGCATCTCCGGAATTTCCACTCCCTGCTCACGAATACCGGCCAGACAGGTCTTTGCCTTGCCGGTAAGAACAAAATACATCTGGCGCTTGTCCTTTGTCCCCGGTGTACGTTCAAGCATGCCCTTTTCTTCGGCCATGCGGATCACCTTCGAAGCATGCGAAGGAGTCATTCCGGTGCGGCTCACAATGGTGCTTGCCGTCACGGTTTCCGTGCCGACACTACACAGGACCACCGCCTCGTTCAACGAAATTCCGTGGCTTTCCAACAAACGGGATTCCAGTAAAGAGAGAGCCTGGAAAAGCTCTCTCATCACACATATACAAGTAATTTTCTCCATACAATCAAATAAACAAGTTGACATTGGCCTGTTCGGCGCGCTCCATGTAGGTGGCCACCCCACCGACACTCACGGAATCAAGCAATTCTTCACGTTTGATTCCCATTACGTCCATCGACATCTGGCAGGCAATGAATTCCACTCCGTTGTCAATGGCCTGTTGACGGAGCGTTTCCAGCGAGTCAATCCCCTTTTCTTTCATCAGGAAACGCATCATCCGGGCACCGATTCCTCCCATATTCATTTTTGAAAGTCCGAGTTTCCGTGAATCGGCCGGAAGCATCCATCCGAACATCCGTCCCCAGAAGTCCTTCCGTACGTGGGGCTTACGTTCTTTCTTAATGGCATTCAGTCCCCAGAAAGTGAAGAAGATCGTCACTTTCCGTCCGGTAGCCGCCGCGCCGTTAGCCAGCACAAAGGTAGCTAAAGTTTTATCAAGGTCATCGCTAAAAAGAATAAAAGTTTTTCCTTTATCACCTTCCGACGGAACGGACGGAGCTGATCCGCATGCTGCTTTTTCCACTACGACCTGATATACTCCCTTGCCGGACGTCTTCGAAAGGAAGCGGTTGCCCGTCGACCGGCACCAGGCTTCGGCGTCGCGCGGGAATCCGGCATCCGTAGCCGAAACTTCCAGACGCTCACCGGGCTTCAGGTTATCCATGTGTTGCTTGAGTTTCAGAACCGGTCCCGGACACTGGAGTCCGCAAGCATCCAGTTTCAGCACCCTAGCCGGCCGGCATTCTGTATTTTCCTTCGGAGCAGAACAGCCACCTCCGCAGGTGGGAGCATAATCTTCGGGGGAAGGCAAGGGAGCGATGGCCGCCTTATAGGTTTTCAGACCACCGATCAGATTGCGTACTTCCTTGTAACCGTTTTCCTTGAGGATGTTCGAAGCAAGGTACCCGCGCAGACCTACTCCGCAATACAGCCATACGGGCTTGTCGGCCGGGATTTCCGAAAGACGGGCACGAAGGTCGTCAAGGGGCACATTCACGGCTCCCGGGATACGGCCAAGTGCATATTCATCGGCGGTACGCACGTCCACCAGTGTCACTCCGCTCAGGTCGGCATCACGAAGTTCACGCCAGTAAAGGGGAGTCATCTTTCCACTCAGGATATTGCCGGCTACGTAGCCCGATACGGCTACCGGATCTTTGGCCGAAGAGAATGGAGGTGCATATGCATGCTCCAGCTCCGTCAGGTCATAGACCGTACCTCCGCGTTTTACGACAAGGGCGTATTCATCAATCCGTTTGTCCACTCCGTCATACCCCACGATCTGCGCTCCGTAGAGACGTCCGTCCTCCGGCGAGAAAGTGATCTTGATATCCATCTGAAGCGAACCGGGATAATAACCGGCATGAGAACCGGAATGGATGGTAGCCGAAAGATAAGGCAACTGGAATTGTTTCAGGCGTTTGGCGGGAAGTCCCGTAGAAGCAACGGTCATATCGAATACCTTGGCAATGGCAGTACCCACGGATCCCTCGTACTTGATGCAGTTTCCAAACACCATGTTGTCGGCCACGATACGTGCCTGGCGGTTGGCCGGACCTGCCAGAAAGTTCAGCCAGGGCTTACCGGTAATCGGATGCGGATATTCAATGGCATCGCCAACGGCATAGACATCAGACTGGGAAGTCATCAGATATTCGTCCACGTAGATACCCTTCATTTCCCCCAGTTTCAGACCGGCTTGCTCGGCCAGCCGGGTTTCGGCACGTACGCCGATGGAAAGGATCACAAGATCGGCTTCCAGACGGACACCCGACTTGAAATGCACGGCCAGCCCTTGTGAAGTTTCCTCGAATGACTCGACGGCCTGTTTCAGATAGAGTTTCACTCCTTTCTGAAGCAGGTGCTCGTGAACCAGAGCAGCCATGGAATAGTCGATGGGGCCCATCACCTGATCTGCCATTTCCACAACGGATACTTCAGCTCCGGCATGATGAAGATTCTCAGCCATCTCCAGTCCGATAAAACCTCCTCCCACAATGACGGCACGCTTCACCGCATGCTCGTTCATGTATTGCTTGATGCGGTCGGTATCGTTCACATTGCGCAAGGTAAAAATTCCCCGGCTTTCAATTCCGGGCAGAGGAGGACGCACCGGAGACGCACCCGGTGAAAGAAGCAGCTTGTCATAGCTTTCCGTGTACACCCGGCCTTCGGACGTACGGACGGTTACCTGCTTTCCGGCGGTATCAATACCCGTCACTTCCGAACGGGTACGTACATCGATGTTGAAACGCTTGCCGAAGGCTTCGGGAATCTGGACAAACAAACGCTCCCGCTCCTCAATAACACCTCCTATATAATAAGGTAATCCGCAATTGGCATACGAAATGTATTCACCCCGTTCAAACAGAATGATTTCTGCCTTTTCCGTATTGCGACGGATGCGTGCCGCCGCCGTGGCTCCACCGGCCACCCCTCCAATAATGACGTATTTCATAATCTATCTTGATAAATATTTAATTTCTAATGGAAACTTTTTGCAAAGGAAATAAATTATTGCAATTAGAAAAAATTTCCGGCGGAAAATATTTATCAATTAAGACTTATTTAGAAAAATGATCCTATCCGCGCTGATAAGCAATGCGCGGAGTACCGTTGGCCACATAGATAATTCCGCATCTTACGAAGCCCTGCTTCTCCAGAATATGCTGCATGACGCGGTTATCGGCATGAGTATCTGCCCGAAGATGGACTCCCTGACCGGCACACCAGCGGACGCAAGCCTCAGCCACTCCCGGACAAGTGCCCCGGGAAGCCAGCCGGTGAATCACTCCATAAGGTTCCTGATCGGGCCAGGAGCCGTCCTCAATGTAAGCATAGGTGGGATCTTCACCCAAAATAAAGCAAAAAGTACCGATGATTTCCTGCCGGTCATCGATGCACACAAAGCAATGTCCGGCTTCCACTTCACGCTCCATCAGTTCCCGTCCGGGATAACCGTTGATCCACTGGTTCGGATTGCCGGTGGCCTGCATGAAACGGCGTGCCACCTCAAAGATATCCATCAATACGTCCAGATCAGCCGGCAGGGCTTTTCGAATCTGTATATCCATAACTTTCAGTTTTGTTAAATATTGTTTCACAAGAAAAGAAAAAAGCAGGAATCATTGCCGGAAATCGATTCATGTCTTATCTTCGCAAAGAAATTCAGACAAGGGGCATTAGCTCATCTGGCTAGAGCGCGACACTGGCAGTGTCGAGGTGACCGGTTCGAGTCCGGTATGCTCCACTACCCCCTTCTATTTTATTCAAATAACACAGGACGGAACATTATGCTCCGCCCCTGTCTTATTTTACAGCAAATGATGCTCTGCAAAGTATTTCCATAAAGGAGCAGCCATCAACGCCTGGCGGATCTCATTACCCGTAAGCAGGCGGCGTACCTCGTCCACCGAAAGGAGATGAACCGAAATATCCTCCGTTTCTTCCAGATGCTGGCCGGATACACGCTCCACTCCCGTTGCCACAAAGCAATGACAAAGATTCGTCATGGTACTCGTGTTTGCGGAAATCGTCATGTGCTTCACCCATTCCCCTCCGGCATAACCTGTTTCTTCATAAAGCTCGCGGCGGGCAGATTCCAGCGGATCTTCACCAGCCTCGCACACTCCGGCACAAAGTTCATAACCCGTCCATTGCAGACCGTGCCGGTACTGGCGTTCCATCAGGAAATCTCCTTCTTTCGTAATGGCAATCACATTGACCCAGTCGGGATATTCAAGGACATAATACTCGTCGTTGATCACCCCATTGGGCAGGCGCACCCGGTCACGTCGTGCCGTAAGCCAGGGGCGCTTGATGAGATACTCGCTCTGGAGAATCTCCCATTTCCTATCATCATTCTCCATGGTGAAGCGAATCAGAGTTTGACTTTCTTCTTTACGGCTTTCGACTCATTATGCAGGCGGTCGAGTGCCGTCACCACATACTGATACTTCACGTCACCGCTCTCGTAAGGAAGTTTGTAGAAATTGTCGCGCGTAATGGCAACAATATGAGACGGATCATGCAAATCTACCTTTTCCTTGTTGTTAAAACGGTATATGACATACTGAACAGCCTTATCCATTTCCGTCTTGGCTTTCGGTTCGGTCCAGAACAGGATGTAGCCGTCTTCCGTCCAGACAGGCTTCAGCTTCTTCACTTTACCCGGTGCCTTGTCGTCCATGAAGGGTGAAACCGGAATCAGCGCCGGATACTTGTGGTATTCGCTCACCAGCAGATCACGGTAATGTCCGCGGTTCTCCACCACGGCGGCCGCATACCACTGGCAACTTCCCTGAACCGTAGGCAACGAACGTTGCAAACGATACTTGGCCGGAATCTGGCTTTGCTGGGGATTCTGAAGGTCGGCTTTCGTCACGGTGCGTACCACATCCTGTCCGATAAAGAGAGGACGGGCTGCCGAATGTTTCGCCCACCAGCGGATAAGCGTATCATAATCGGCCGCCGGATGTCCGATTTCCCAATAGATCTGCGGAATGTTATAGTCCACCCATCCGTTGTTCACCCACAACAGGACATCGGCATACAAATCATCATAGTTCTGGAGTCCGCGGGTTGCACTTCCGTTCGGATCATTCTTCTGGTTGCGGTAAATACCGAAAGGCGATACACCAAACTTCACCCACGGCTTGCAGGCGCGTACCGTTTCGTGAATTTCCTTGATCAGTACGTTCACATTGTCACGGCGCCAGTCGGCACGGTTTGTAAATCCTCTTCCGTAAGCCGCGAAACTTACATCGTCCGGAAATTCCTCGCCCGGATTCGGATAAGGATAGAAATAATCATCCATATGAATGGCATCAATGTCATAACGCGTCACGATGTCACGTACAATCTTGCAAATGTATTTCCGCGATTCAGGATATCCCGGATCAAAGTAAAGCTGGCCGGCATAGCGGACAAAGAGTTCCGGATAGCGGTTATAAGGATGCATGGGCGAAAGAGCCGTCGTTCCCTTGGTCTGTGCCCGGTAAGGATTGATCCAGGCATGCAGCTCCATGCCGCGCTTGTGACATTCTTCCACCATAAACTGGAGAGGATCCCACATGGGTTGCGGGGCTTTTCCCTGAACACCCGTCAGAAAACGGCTCCAGGGCTCGTAGCTGGAACGGTACAAGGCATCGGCCTCGGCACGCACCTGAAAGATTATGGCATTGATTCCGGCACCCTTCAGATTATCGAGCTGACTGATCAGTGTCTGCTTCATTTTCTGGGTCGGCATACCCTGGAACTGGCCGTTCACACATTGTATCCACGCTCCGCGGAATTCACGCTTGGGATATCGGGACTGGGCCGACAGGCAGAAGGCCCCCATCCATGTCATCAAGACTACAAGTAAGATTCTTAATTTCATATTTAGCATTTGTTGTCGATTTCGATTGCTTCGAGCCGCAAAGATAGCCAAAAATCGCTATCTTTGTACACTCATCTAAACGAAAAACGAACATGGCTGAAAGTAACTATATATCCATCAAAGGAGCTAAAGTCAACAACCTGAAAAACATTGACGTAGATATCCCGCGCAACAAGCTGGTGGTTATCACCGGATTGTCGGGCTCGGGGAAATCCTCGCTGGCGTTCGACACGCTCTATGCCGAAGGACAACGGCGCTATGTGGAAAGCCTTTCCTCGTATGCCCGCCAGTTCCTTGGAAGAATGAGCAAGCCTGAATGTGACTTTATCAAAGGCATTCCGCCCGCCATTGCCATCGAACAGAAGGTAGTGAGCCGGAACCCGCGTTCCACCGTCGGAACCTCCACCGAAATCTACGAGTATCTGCGCCTGCTGTTTGCCCGTATCGGAAAAACCTATTCGCCCGTAAGCGGACAACTGGTGAAGAAAGACAGCCCGGAGGATATCGTCCATTGCATGCTCTCCTATCCGAAAGGAACCCGCTACACCGTACTCACTCCGATTCTTCCGCGCGAAGGACGTACCGTAGCCGAACAGATTGACATGGACATGAAGCAGGGGTTCACCCGTCTGGAGGTAAACGGAGAAATGATCCGCATCGAAGAATATACCTATCAGCCCGATGACCAGATCTACCTGCTGGTGGACCGCATGAGTTGTGACGACACGAAGGATGCCGTCAGCCGTCTGACCGACTCCGCCGAAACGGCCATGTATGAAGGCGACGGAGCCTGTCTCCTGCGCTTCTACCTGCCCGACGGACAAACTCAGCTTCATCGTTTCAGCACCAAGTTTGAAGCGGACGGCATCAAGTTCGAGGAACCCAGCGACCAGATGTTTTCATTCAATTCGCCGATCGGAGCCTGCCCCACCTGCGAAGGCTTCGGAAAAATCATCGGCATCGATGAACATCTCGTCATACCCAACCGCGCCCTGAGTGTCTACGACGGAGCCGTTATCTGCTGGCGGGGAGAGAAAATGGGCGAATGGCTTTCCGAATTCCTGCGGGAAGCTCCGGCACATGACTTCCCGATCTTCACTCCTTACTATGAACTGACTCAGGAGCAGAAGGATTATCTCTGGCACGGACCGCGCGAAAAGGTATGCATCGACTCGTTCTTCAAAATGCTTGAAGAAAACCAGTACAAGATCCAGTACCGGGTCATGCTCGCCCGTTACCGGGGAAAAACCGTCTGCCCGACCTGTCACGGAGGACGCCTGAAGAAGGAAGCCAATTATATCAAGGTAGGCGGACGAAACATTACCGAACTCGTAGAAATGCCGGTCTACCGTCTCAAGGAATTCTTCCGCACCCTGACGCTCGACGAACACGATCAGGCCATCGCCAAGCGTCTGCTGAATGAAATAAACAACCGGCTCAACTTCCTGACCGACGTTGGCCTGGGATACCTGACACTCAACCGTCTGAGCAATTCGCTCTCGGGAGGAGAAAGCCAGCGCATCAATCTGGCCACCTCTCTGGGAAGCAGTCTGGTCGGTTCGCTCTACATCCTCGATGAACCCAGCATCGGCCTGCATAGCCGGGATACCGACAAGCTGATCAAAGTGTTGCGCCAGTTACAACAACTCGGGAATACGGTTGTCGTCGTGGAACACGATGAAGAAATCATCCGGGCGGCCGACTACATCATCGACATCGGTCCGAAGGCAGGACGCCTGGGTGGAGAAATCGTCTACCAGGGCGACATGAAAGACCTGAAGAAAGGAAGCAACAGTTACACCGTCCGTTACCTGCTGGGTGAAGAAACCATTCCGCTACCGGCAACACACCGTTCCTGGAACAACTTCATCGAGATCAAGGGAGCCCGCGAAAACAATCTGAAAGGAATTGATGTCCGTTTCCCGCTCAACGTCATGACCGTCGTTACGGGAGTCAGCGGTTCGGGTAAAAGTACGCTGGTACGTGACATTTTCTACAAGGCCCTCAAGCGCGAATATAGTGAGGCCAGTGACCGTCCGGGCGAATTCATCTCCCTGGAAGGTGATATCAAGATGGTGAACGATATTGAATTTGTTGATCAGAACCCGATCGGAAAATCTTCCCGAAGCAATCCCGTGACTTACGTGAAGGCGTACGACGAGATCCGGAAACTCTTTGCGGAACAGCCTCTGGCTAAACAGATGGGTTATACCGCCGGCTATTTTTCATTCAATACCGAAGGCGGACGGTGCGAAGAGTGTAAGGGAGAAGGTACGGTGACCGTAGAGATGCAATTCATGGCCGACCTGGTACTGGAATGTGAGTCCTGTCACGGCAAACGTTTCAAGAGCGATACCCTGGAAGTGAAATTCGAAGGAAAGAACATTTACGATATACTTGAGATGACGGTCAACCAGGCCGTTGAGTTCTTCACCCAGCACAACCAGAAGAAGATCGTGAAACGCCTGGAGCCCCTGCAGGAAGTGGGATTGGGATACATCAAGCTGGGCCAGTCGTCATCCACTCTTTCAGGAGGTGAAAACCAGCGTGTCAAACTGGCTTATTTCCTGAGCATCGAAAAGGCACAACCAACCATTTTCGTGTTCGATGAGCCGACTACCGGACTTCATTTCCACGACATCAAGAAACTGCTCGAGGCTTTCGATGCACTGATCAGCCGCGGACATACCGTCGTGATTATCGAACACAACATGGACGTCATCAAGTGTGCCGACTATGTCATCGATCTGGGACCGGAAGGAGGAGATCAGGGCGGTAATCTTGTCGTGGCCGGTACACCGGAAGAAGTCTCCCGATGTGCCGCCTCGTATACGGGACAGTATCTGGCCGAGAAAATGAGAGAATAAAAACGCTTCGGCGTGTTGATCCAAACGCCGAAACGTTTTCATCAACACGCCGAATTCTTTTTTAAAAAGTTCACGGGCTTTTTTCAGGATATCTCCTGCCGGCCCGGCCCATTCCTTCCTCTTTATTTCAGGACTTCCTGCAACTTATCCAGAAGCGCATCTCCTTCCAGCCCGCTGGCTACGATCTTTCCTTCCGGATCAAGCAGGAAACTCTTCGGAATCCACTTCACGGCATACATCTTTGCCACGTCCGAGTTCCAGTCCTTGAAGTCACAGACATGAGTCCAGGTCAGTCCGTCTTTTTCGATGGCCTGAAGCCACGGCTCCTTCTTGCGGTCGAGTGATACACCGAGAATCGTAAAATTCTTATCCTTGAACTGATTCCATGCCTTCACGATGACCGGATTTTCCTTCCGGCAATCGGGACACCAGGATGCCCAGAAGTCAATCAGTACATATTTTCCACGGAACGATGACAAACGGACATCGTTTCCTTCCGCATCAGGCAACGTAAAATCAGGAGCCTCAGCACCTACCTGAAGACGGGACAGCAAAGCAAGCTGGGCATCAATCTGACGCACATACTCCGTTCCTTCCAGCGAAGCATCCAGCCGGTCGCGGTAAGCCTTCACCGAAGCATAGTCCAGACGCGAAAGCAGATTGCGTACAAACAAATAAGCACTGACGGGGGAATCGGAATGACGGGCAAACAGGCTGTCCATCAACGCCGCATCTTCACTTACCCGGCCCTCATATTGTGCATAAAGATCCTGTTCCGGAGATCCGGATACCTGGAGTTGTTTCTGCATCTCGTCCAGTTTCACCTGCACACTTTCATTGCTCAGAAAAAATACCTGCGGACGCTTGTTCTCCTTCACTGTAGTAAGAGCATATGCCAACGGTTCGTCAGAGGTACCCTTGAACGTAAACTTTCCATTCTCAATGGCGGCCGAATCCACCTCTTCAAAGGCTCCGTTCCGATAACATTTCAGATAAACGGTACCAGTCTGGATACCGGCTATTTCGCCTTCAATCACATAACCTTCTTTTTTCTCCTGCGCACAAGCCACAACAAGCAACGAAGCGGCTCCTGCCAGAATCAGTTTCCTTACATTCATAAACATAGTCATACCATTTTAAAATTCCATGCAAAAGTAAGCAAATTCGGAAAAAGTATTGTACTTTTGAAATGTTTTAAATAAATCTTACAAAAAAGAACTCATGAATACCGACATACTGGAAACTCTATACAAGACCTTCACCGGAAAAGCTCCCGAAGCCATCGAACCCCTTCCCGGGGCCGGCTCCAACCGCCGCTATTTCCGTCTGAAAGGAGAACAAACCCTGATCGGAGTCATCGGTACTTCCGTGGAAGAAAACCGGACATTCCTCTACATGGCTTCCCATTTCCACCACAAAGGCCTGCCCGTTCCGAGAGTATTTGCCGTATCCGACGACCAGAACGCATATCTTCAGGAAGATCTGGGGAATACGCAATTGTTCGATCTGATCAAGAACCGCCGGGGACAGGATTTTGACGAACCGACCTTAAAGCTTCTGACACGGACGATGCAGGATCTCGCTCGCTTCCAATTTGAAGGAGCGGAAGGCATGGACTTCGGGAAGTGTTATCCGCAACCTGAATTCAACCGGCGGAGTGCACTCTGGGACTTGAACTATTTTAAATACTGCTTTCTGAAAGCCACCGGGACGGAGTTTCAGGAAGACCGGCTGGAAGATGACTTCGAACGGATGGCCGACACACTCGCTCAGGCTTCTCCCCGTGCTTTCATGTACCGCGATTTCCAGAGCCGCAACGTGATGATCAGTCAGGAATCTCCCCGCTTCATCGACTTTCAGGGCGGACGTCGCGGGCCGGTGCTCTATGACGTTGCTTCCTTCCTCTGGCAGGCCAAGGCCAACTTTCCCGACAATCTTCGCCGGAAACTGGCTGAAGTGTATCGCCAGGCTCTTCAAGCTTATTGCCCGATGGATGCCGCAGATTTTGAAAACCAGCTCCGCCTGTTTGTACTTTTCCGCACCCTCCAGGTACTGGGAGCCTACGGATTCAGAGGTTACTTCGAACAGAAACCTCATTTTCTGGAAAGCATTCCTTATGCCATTGCCAATCTTCAGGCCTTGCTGGAAGAACCTTATCCGGAATATCCCTACCTCTGTGAGGTACTGAAAACCATGGCCGGACAAAAACAATTCGCCGCGGCATGCAACCGCCAGAAACTGACCGTGCGGGTGATGAGTTTCTCCTACCGCAAAGGCATTCCGGAAGATCCTTCGGAAAATGGAGGCGGATATGTATTCGATTGCCGGGGCGTACATAATCCCGGCCGGTATGACCGTTACAAGCCATTGACCGGAAGAGACGAGCCCGTGATCCGTTTTCTGGAAGAAGACGGTGAGATTCTCCGTTTTCTGGAACATACCGATGCACTGGTGGATGCTCATGTGGAACGCTATCTGGAAAGAGGGTTTACTCATCTCCAGGTTTGCTTCGGATGTACGGGCGGCCAACACCGTTCTGTCTATTCAGCCCAGCATACAGCCGAGCATCTGCACCGGAAATACGGCATCCGGGTGGAACTGATTCACCGGGAACAACAGATAAGAGAAACTTTCGAACCCTGACAAATTCTTCACTCATGAAAGCCATGATCTTTGCGGCGGGTCTCGGAACCCGCCTGAAACCTCTCACCGACCATATGCCCAAGGCACTGGTGCCCGTGGCCGGACGCCCCATGCTGGAGCACGTAATCCTGAAACTGAAAGCGGCAGGATTCAACGAACTGGTGATCAACATTCATCATTTCGGTGAACAGATCCTTGATTTTCTTCGGGCAAACCAGAATTTCGGACTGACCATCCATATCAGTGACGAACGTGACTGCCTGCTCGATACGGGAGGCGGAATCCGGAAAGCAGAACCCTTCTTCCGCGGAAACGAGCCTTTTCTAGTACACAATGTGGATATTCTTTCAGATACCGACCTGAAAGCCTTGTATGAATATCACCGGCAAAGCGGAAATGATGCTACCCTGCTGGCCAGCCGACGGAAAACGGTCCGCTATCTTCTGTTCGACGATGAAAAACGCCTCTGTGGATGGATCAACAAAGATACCCTGCAAACCAAGCCCGAAGGCTTCGCATACAATCCGGAACATCACCGCGAATATGCATTCAGCGGCATTCATGTGATCTCTCCTTCCCTGTTCCATTACATGGACGAACGGTGGACCGGCAAATTTTCGATTATGGACTTTTACCTCCAGACTTGCCGCGAAGCCCGTATCGGAGGCCGTCTGACCGATACATTGCGCCTCATCGACATCGGGAAGCCCGAAACCCTGACACAAGCAGAAAAGTTCCTGGCCTCCCTCTGACAAGGATAAAAAAGAAGAGCTATTTCTTCCCCTCGAAGAAACGCTCTTCTTCGATCTTCTTTATATAGTCTTCCGCATTCTGATAATAGGTTTTGGTATCCTTTTTGAGATTCCCCTTTTCATCCCGAGCTTCGCGTTCTTTCTCGGGCACTTCTGCCATATAACGGCGCAAATATTGAATGGCATTGTCCCAGTCCTTTCGCCAGTAATAACACATGCCGATGCGATAAAGCAAAACCCGGTTCGGCATACATTCGTACCGTTTCTTCAGAGCACGTATCTGCCCCTCGCTATCCCGGTTCAATTCATAGCACTCTGCCAGTGTTCCATACATCACTCCTTTCAAGCTATCCGCAGGCAACAGATATTCCATTGCTTTTTCCATGGCCTTCACTCCTTCATCTTTCCAGGAAGTACGGGAAGCTGCCCGGGCAAAGTAAACCAGCGTATGGATATTGGCCGGTGAAGGAGGAGCTTTCTTCAAAGCTTCTTTCAGATTATCGTAAGCCCCATAAAACCAATTGTCCCCGTAATAAGAAACTCCCAGATAATAATAAGTAAGAAACGAACGGTCGCCTGCCTGCTTCAAGGCCTCATAACGCCGGATGGCTTCCGGATATCGTTCCAGCAAACAATAAGCCTTTGCGTTCTGCCGGTTCACATCAAGACTGGTCGTATCCGTCAGGCGGTATTTTTCGGTCACTTCGAGAGCGTCTTCATATTGCTCGCTACTGTTGAAGATATTGGCTACACGCGCTACCGTCTGTGCATCGAGAGAATCCAGACGATATGCCGCCCGGTAACCTAAAAAGGCAGGAACCAGACTGTCAACCGCTTCGAAGCTCTGCCCCAGAAAACGATAGGCTTCTGCCGAAAGCGAGTCATGGGAAAGCCAGTCATGACAGGCCTTCCGGACCTGTGCATAGTCTTCCAAGGAAAGCAGGCTCTGTACATAACGCCGGCGCAAATAGTTCACTTCCGGAGCCATACGCACCGCATGGGCATAAAGTCCGGAAGCTTTCCGGACATTTCCCTGCTGGCGGTAACAATCAGCCAGATCAGCATATACTCCGGCCTGAGTCGTATCAGCGGCCAGCGTTTCTTCCAGCAAATTACGTACTTCCGTCCAGCGTCCCAAAGCCCGGAACGCCTGCAAACGCCACTCGCGGCATTCTGCATCCAACGTATCGGCCCGATTGGTTTCTTCAATAACCCGGTCATAATCTTTGCAGGCCAAAGCCTGACGAACGATTTCCTTGTCCTGTGCATAAATCCAAGATACATTCCATACCAACAGGAAAAAACAGCCATAAAAAACAAGCCTTCTCATATCTATTATTCTTAATGAAACATCGTTTATCCGGACAAACTCTCCAATATATACCCGGATTTTTCACAAAGAACTATATTTATTAGTTTTAAAACTAAGATTCATAGTTAATATAGATTAAATGCTTTTCTTAAACATATTTTCCTACACATACATTCCATCTGACATAAAAAAAACTTCCCCTTGCCACCTTTTATCCGTGACAAGGGGAAGTATAATCCTAAATTCGCGAAACAGACTTCGGATCTTATTTCTCACTCCAAAGATCCAGCTTATTTTTCTGAGCTTCCGACAAGGAAACCGTCTTCACCTGACGTGTCTGGCTGGTCTCCCGAAGGCGTTCATACTCATCTTCCAGCTCCTCAGCAAACGATGCCCGAAGGTCAAAATTCATCAGGCGGGAAGCTATCGGCGCATTAAGCGAAGCATCCTTCATATAAACAACCGGTGCATGATAGACCGGAGCAATCTTTAATGCCGTATGCAATTTGGAGGTCGTTGCACCACCAATCATCACCGGAATATCCAGTCCGGCACGTTCCAGTTCGCTCACCACATGAACCATCTCCTCCAGTGAAGGAGTAATCAGTCCGCTCAAACCGATAATATCTACTTTTTCCCGAACTGCCGTTTCAATGATACGTTCAGCCGGAACCATCACGCCCAGGTCAATAATTTCATAACCATTGCAAGCCATGATTACTCCGACAATATTCTTACCGATATCGTGTACATCTCCTTTCACCGTAGCCAGCAATACTTTTCCGGCACTATGGCCTTCTGTTTTCTCAGCCTCAATATAAGGTTGCAGAATAGCCACCGCACGCTTCATGGTACGTGCCGTCTTGACAACCTGCGGCAAAAACATTTTACCCGAGCCGAACAAGTCACCCACATGGTTCATTCCTGCCATCAAAGGCCCTTCAATAATACTCACGGCATTCGGATAGCGTTTCAATGCTTCGTGCAGATCTTCATCCAAATAATCTCCGATTCCTTTTACCAAAGCATATTGCAAACGTTCTTCCACCGTCGTTCCTTCCCGCCAGGACAAGTGAGACGTAGCAGAAGTCTGTCCAGACGTACCTTCTTTTTCGGCCTTGAGACGTTCTGCCGTTTCAATCAGACGTTCTGCCGCATCCGGTCTGCGGTTGAGTACCACATCCTCAATGCGCTCCAGAATATCAGCCGGAATATCCGTATAGAGTACGGATGAAGCCGGATTTACAATTCCCATATCCATTCCCTCGCGGATAGCGTGGTAAAGGAAAACCGCATGCATGGCTTCACGAATATAATTATTTCCGCGGAACGAGAACGACAGGTTGCTCACTCCGCCACTCACATGTGCTCCCGGAAGATTCCGGCGGATCCATCCTGCCGCCTGGATGAAGTCAACGGCATAATTGTTATGCTCTTCAATTCCCGTGGCTACAGCCAGAACATTGGGATCGAAGATAATATCCTGAGGACGGAAGCCTACTTTCCCGGTCAGAATGCGATAAGCCCGTTCACAAACCTCAATCTTACGGGCAAAAGTATCCGCCTGCCCCTTTTCATCAAAGGCCATCACAATCACGGCAGCCCCGTATTGTTTCACCATACGGGCATGCTCGATAAAGACTTCTTCCCCTTCTTTCAGGGAAATGGAATTAACGACACACTTACCCTGCATACATTTCAGTCCCGCAAGAATGACATCCCATTTCGAAGAATCAATCATCACGGGTACACGGGCAATATCAGGTTCCGAAGCAACCAGATTCAAGAAGGTGGTCATCTCGGCTGCCGCATCCAGCAAGCCGTCATCCATGTTCACATCAATAATCTGCGCACCGTCTTCTACTTGCTGGCGGGCAATGGAAAGCGCTTCGTCATACTTTTTCTCATTAATCAACCGGAGAAATTTACGAGAACCGGCCACATTGCATCGTTCGCCTACATTCACAAAGTTTATTTCCGGCGTAACTTCAAGCAATTCCAAACCCGACAACCATAAATACGGAGAAGGCGTTGCCGGTTTATGCGGAACAGCTCCTGCCAGCAAATCCTGGTAACGGGCAATATAGGCTTCGGTAGTACCACAACATCCTCCGATAATATTTACCAGCCCCTCATCAATATATTCTTTCACCTCAGCCGCCATGTCTTCAGGAGTCTGGTCGTATTGTCCCAAACTGTTCGGAAGTCCGGCATTCGGATAAGCACTAATATAATAAGGTGCACGCCGGGCCAGTTGTTCCAGGAAAGGTTTCAATTGTTTGGCACCGAATGAACAGTTCAAACCGATAGAAAAAATATCTGCATGCTGGACGGAAGCCAGAAAAGCATCCAAAGTCTGTCCCGACAAAGTTCGTCCCGCCACATCAGAAACGGTAACGGAAAGCATCAAAGGAACTTTTCTTCCTGTCTTCTGCATGGAAAGCTCTGCCGCACGGATAGCCGCCTTTGCATTCAGTGTATCAAAAACAGTTTCAATCAGAATGGCATCTACCCCTCCTTCCAACAAGGCCTCCATCTGTTCTATATATGCCGCTTCAAGTACATCGAAGGTCAAGGCACGAAAAGCCGGATCATTGACATCCGGACTCATCGAACAGGTCTTATTGGTAGGCCCTACGGAACCCGCTACAAAACGAGGCTTCTGAGGGGTGCGAGCTGTATATTCATCCGCAATCTTCCGTGCCAGACGTGCTGCCGCCAGATTGATTTCCCGACAATAAGGCTGCATATGATAATCAGCCATTGACACCGAAGTTGCATTGAATGTATTGGTTTCAATAATATCAGCACCAGCTTCAAGATATTTCCGATGGATTTCCTCTATAACATCGGGACGTGTCAGGCACAACAGGTCATTGTTTCCTTTTAATTGTCCGGGAATATCCTGAAAACGTTCGCCACGGAAATCTGCTTCCGTCAAGTTGTATTGTTGTATCATCGTACCCATTGCGCCGTCAAGCACCAGGATACGTTCCTTTATCAGATTCTGCATGTATTATCTTTTAAACATTCTGTCCATCATACGCCTGTCTTCCTTCTCTTTCAAAGTCTGACGCTTGTCATACTGCTTCTTTCCTTTAGCCAGGGCAATGACCACCTTGGCCAATCCTCTTTCATTGATAAAGAGACGGGTCGGAACAATTGTAAAACCAGGTTCATCCGATGTGCGTTGCAATTTCCTCAACTCTTTTTTGGTGAGAAGCAATTTCCGGTCACGACGGGCAGCATGATTGTTATATGATCCGTAGAAATATTCAGCAATATGCATATTCTTCACCCACAACTCTCCCCGTGAGAAGAAACAGAACGTGTCCACCAGACTGGCTTTTCCCTGTCGGATAGACTTTATCTCAGTACCGGTCAAGACGATACCTGCCGTATACGTGTCAATGAATTCGTAATCGAAAGAGGCACGCTTGTTCTTGATATTAATATTAGTAGAAGCAGTTGTTTTCATCAGTTCAATATAACAGACAATTTATTAAATATAAATTCAATCAGCGTCGGACACAGGAGGATAATAATAGTGGCTATAACCGTGTAACCGGTCAATCGGGACTCTTCCACTTTCATTAACCGTCGTGCACCCTCAAATACAATAAATAAAGTATATACCTGAAGAATCCAGTGAAGCACAGCTATCGAAAAAAGCCCGCTAATAATATCCAAAACAAAAGTAACGACCAGTGAATAGCCGACAAAAACCATCATCCGCTCATGTGACTCAAAACGGACCAGCCAATGTTCTCCCAGTTTCTCCAGCAAATAAACCGCCAAAAAGAAACCACCGAACAAGGCTACGGCAACCGCACAGCACCGCGTAAGCGCAACCTGAAAAAGTTCCGGATCCAAATCTTTTCCAATAAAGCTTCCCACAAACTCTGACAAGCCACACAAGCCAATCAACGGATAAACAAAGGAAGTCATGACAGCCCGTCCTTCAGACCGCTGCTCGATCTCATCCCATGCCTTTCCTGGAGCAGACAAAAGGGATATGACTTTTTGAAATAAATCTTTATAATTCAATGTTTCTTTTTTTACGTTAATAATCAAATGAATCGCAAATGTATAAAAAAAGAATGATATCTCCATAAAAAAAGAGACTGAACTCATCCTTAAGTCCAGCCTCTTTCTGAATGTTTTTACACCTAGTTATTTCTGAGAACTATTCAATGCATCCAGGATACTCTGATAATCGATAGAATGCTTTGTCAACTGAATGTTTCCAGCTGTATAATCGCCAGAATATCCTTTTTCATATTCAATTGAGATTGTAGAAGGCTGTCTGCCTTTAGCCATTGAAAAAGCGTTCAAAGCCTGAGCCAGATTGAAATGTTTATATTCCCATACAGGAACAAGACGTTTTGAATTATTGTCAGGATCAGCAACATTGTGACGAAGCTTCAGTACCAATTCTGTATCACTTCCTCCGTTCACATCATAATAAATCTGGAAATTATGCTTGTTCAATTCTGTATTCTTAGCCGTATCATCAGAGGTCTGAGTGATATAATAGCTGATCGGAACAAAAACATTTTCTTTATCCCAGAACAGAGGGCCAGTCTGTTCACTTACGGAAGAAACAGGAGCATTGGCATACAATGAATCCATCTGCTCTACCGATGAATAAGCATTAGCCGTCTTAATCGGCATACATCCGGTCAAAGCAACATTCATTTCCTTGGAACCTTCTACCAGACTGGTTTCATCATACTGATAAATCAAATATGCATAATCAGCACCGAGTTCAGAAGTCAATACACTCTGATTGGTTGGATTAATCGTATATCCATCAGCCGTCGTAAACGTATAAAATCCAGGAAAACCGGAAACCTTTACCCATGCCTGTCCAACTCCGGAAGTATCTCCGTCTCCATTCAGGCACGAAGTCAATCCTAATACACTCATCAATGCAGCAAAAAATACTGCCAATCCCGTTTTTTTCATAATCATTTCATTATTTTATTAGCATTAATTTTTTCTTTTATTCACTCAGATAAATGATTACCTCCTTCAAAGACTGCATCAGCATTATCTATTTAACATCTGTTATCATTCTACAATCTTCGCAAACTGATCCAGATGCTCATCAACATACTCTGCAATCTTTGCCGTAACTATTTCTTCCATATCCATATATGATTCTTCCAAATCGTCAAAAGCCTCATATTTTTCATATTTTGCCATAAATTCATCATCCGTACAATCTCGCTCCAGATCTTCCCGATTTGCATCATAGATCTTTTTTGCCTCATAAAGCAGTTTTGAGAAATCCTTGGCACCAAAAAGTCTCATCGCCTTTGCAAAAGGATTGTCGAAAATATAAGGTCCATATCCGTTCTGGATCAGCTGTACAAAGCCACCTTCCATCACTTCCTGACGGAAGAAATGATATCCCAGCAAAGAATGTTGCCAGCCATTGAGCAAAGGCATGGTTTCCTTATTTATTTCACCACCGGTTACCTCCAGATATTTGTCAATAAAAACCTGCAAAAAGCCGTCCATTCCCTCTTCCGCTCCTTTTCGCAAGGCAGCATCAGTTACTGTTATTTCGCACACTTCCATATACCTATTTATTATTAACCACCATTTATGGTGCAGTTTCTTGGTTATACATCTGTCTGCAAAGATAAATCATTCTTCCGGAAGATGAAAAACTTTTTGGCATGTAGAGATTACAAAACAGAGAGATACATAAAAAATATCATTAAAAGCCCATAAAAAGTTTAGGTAAGTACATTGCATAACTGAAATAAAACGACTAACTTTGCGTTCGGATTAAAGAAGAAATTCTTTTATCCACGGTTTACGAAATACTTATTTTTTATTACCAATAAAACGTAAAGAATATGACTTATTCACACGAAGTTGAA
>ERZ1027150.491-NODE-491-length-34324-cov-11.194870_pt1 | contig 34324 bp, 33 predicted proteins | sample MGYA00519276_ERZ1027150 | MGnify/ENA primary metagenome ERZ1027150 (study PRJEB26926, sample SAMN06164860) | human gut metagenome | biome: ENVO:00009003; feature: ENVO:2100002; material: ENVO:00002003 | host: Homo sapiens | place: USA | collected 2012 ... | reverse complement strand
TTAGCTGCAGTCTCGTGGGCTCGGAGATGTGTATAAGAGACAGTAATTATACTTTAGAAGAAGAAATGGACATAACAACTCAATGTGAAGCTCTATCTACATGTCAAGTTGATATGTTTGATAATACTGTGACTGTGAATGAAGATAAAAAAACAGTTACAGCACAATCTGGTAAGAATATTTTCTTCCTTATTGTTCCGCAAAAAACAGTTGATGTAACTTTGAACATAACTTATGGAGATAGAGCAAAGTCTTATTCTTTGAATGAACTTATCAAAGATTATGAACAGCTGGAAGGAGGAAAAAAAATAGAACTTACTTTAAATGTAAAAAATGGCGATATTCAGATTGAAAATCCAACAATAAGTGATTGGGGAGATCAAGGTTCTGTAGATGGTAGTATTATTATGTAAATAGATAGATGTTTAAAATAATGTAATTTATTTTGTGTTTATGGAAAATCCCTGGAAGTTTGAGAAATTTTCAGGGATTTTTTTAGTATCTAATAGTAGATTCTTTTATTGATATACGCAAGATTAGATTTTGGATTGTTTTTAATCTTTTTTATTGCTGTTGCGTAAAGAAGAGGATTTGTATTTTTTTTGATTTAGTATCAAATTATGTTTGTTTAGTCTTCAATTGAGCTCTTATAGTCCGAAATACGGAATTCTTATAGATTTTATTTTTAAATAAATTTATACATTTGCAGTTAAATTAAGAAAGTTAGATGTATTATTATGAAAATAGTGAATTACAAAGGAGTTTTTTTTACCATGGGGCTTGTTTTAGGGAGTGTGAACATTCACGCCCAGTATTTGCGTACTTCTTATTTTATGGAAGGAACGAGTTATCGTTTGCAGATGAATCCTGGTTTACAACCTACCCGTGGCTATTTTAACTTTCCTGTGATTGGCTCGCTTAATGTAGCTGCATCTTCTAATGTGTTGGGGACAAATGATATTATAGATATTCTTGATTCTAAAGGGGATTTGTTTACCAATGATAAGTTGTATAATCGCTTGAAACCAGATAACCGGCTGAATGTGAACTTCAATACAGATATTCTATCATTTGGATGGTATAAAGGAAAAGGTTTCTGGTCTGTGAATGTAGGACTTCGTACTGATATAGGGGCTTCACTTACCAAGTCTATGTTTGAGTATATGCGGAATATTGATGGATTCAATATTGAAGAGGGAGGAGTCCATTCTTATGAATTAGGAAACCAAAGAGTCAATATAAATGCTTATGCAGAAGTCGGTCTTGGATACTCTCGTCCTATTACGGATAGGTTGACTATTGGTGGACGTGTAAAGGCTTTATTAGGAGTTGCTCATGCCGAAATGGAGGTAGAACGCTTTGATGTGGATTTGGAGATGCCGGATATGGCGAATGTAGATCCTGAAAATTTGCGTCCGGAAGACTGGTATGGTAGCCAATATGCTTATAATGTAAAAGCAAATGTAACTACTTCTTTCTCCGGAGGAGGATTAGGTTTTAATGAAAATCAGCAAATTGATGGATTTGATTTTGATGGTGGCATTGGTATTGCAGGTCTTGGCTTTGGAGTTGATTTAGGTGCAAGTTACAAATTGTTGGATAATCTGACCTTGTCTGCTGCTGTATTGGATTTAGGTTTTATCAATTGGAAAAAGTCGGAAACAACAGTTGCTTCAGTCGAAAAATCTGCACAAGAAACTATTGATGAAAATAATTATAATCAGTTCTTGAGCAGTGATTTTCTTAACCTGGAGCGCTTTAATCTTACGCAAGATGAAGAAGCTGCTGCCTCCTACAAGACTCGTCTTTCATCTACTGTATTAGTGGCTGGTGAATATACTTTTTTTAATAATAAGTTAGGAGTAGGAGCGATGTATTCTGCTCGCTTTGTAGAACCTAAAACTTTGAATGAATTGACTCTGAGTCTGGCTTATCGTCCTAAGAACTGGTTTAATATAGCTGCAAGTTACTCTCCTGTTCAGGCAAACGGAAAATCTTTTGGAGTCGCTCTGAAATTAGGACCATTGTTTGTTGGAACAGATTATATGTATCTTGGAGGTAACTCTAATTCTGTGAATGGATTTATAGGTATTTCATTTCCGTTAGGAAAGAAAAAAACAGAATCTATCTGATAGATTTTATTGAAGCGATTCGGATATAATACTGAAGGCTGTCTCTGTATTTATAGCTTTTTCTTGTCTGTCTCTTTAAATAATAAAGCTATAGCAGAGCAGCCTTCTCTTGTTTATACAGTAGGATTATATTCTTTTAGCAGTTTCCCTTCCAGAGTGTAGACGCGTACTGTTTCTTTTTCATACGTAGCAAACGTAGGTAGGTTTCCTCCTTTAGGGAAAGTAATGGAACCGGTATTGCAAATGACTGTGCCGTCCTGCTCTTCCAATTTCCATAAATGGGTGTGTCCATAAAAGAAATAGTCGGGATGTCCTTTCGGCATTTTATCTTCGTTGTAAATATGGCCGTGAGTGAGAAACAAACGTTTCCCGTTATCTACAAGAAGTGCATAGTCCGCCATTACGGGAAAGTCGAGTAGCATTTGGTCTACTTCCGATTCGCAGTTTCCGCGAACTGCTATAATCTGGTCGGCCATGTTGTTCAGACGCTCGGCTATCGCTTTGGGGTTCAATCCTTCGGGAACACTGTTCCGGGGGCCATAGTTCAGAATATCTCCCAGTATGCAGAGCATATCACATTGCTGCTCATTATAAAAGTTTAATACGGTTTCTAAAGTAGGCAGAGAGCCATGAATGTCGGATACAATTAAATATTTCATTTTTTTCTTTTTAAAGTTAATTTGAGTAGGCAAATATACTTGTTTTGGTTGATTTTATTGGGTCGTAAAAGGAAATCTTGATAAAATAAAACCCTTCAAAAAACGTGACTTGTATCGTGAGCTTTCGATACAGGTATCGTTGCTTGTCGATACAAGTATCGTTGCCTTACGATACAAGTCACGTTTTTGAAGGGTAGAAGAGCACGGAAAGCATGAATGCGATTATCGCATATCAATGATTTCGGCATTAGGATATTTTTTTGTGTCGAAACGGAAACTGGCTGCTGTCAGTCCCTGTACCGTTTTGTATGAACGTATAATAAATTTCTGCTGCTCGCCATTAGATTGTTTCACGGAAATGTCTGCTGGCTGATAAGCAGTTGAAATATGTAGTACGACCGACGAAATTTCATGATTGCCTGAAGTACGGGGAGTAAGCAGAATTTCGTAGTTTGACTTCCCTCCTTGGTTTTTAACTCCTTTGTACTGATAGTTATAATGTTGACGATAAGAGGTGAGGATGGCATATGGATTTACGCTTTGCAGCTCTTCGGGAGTAGGAGTGGAGATTGTCACTTCTTCGTTTTCCTCTACGTAACTCCACTGGGTTTTTCCGTCAAACCAGCTTTTCACACCTCCGCAGTCCAGATAGAAACAGGTGCCTTGCAGCATCAATGTACCTTCCTGGCTTCCTCCAAAAGTTAGACTTACTCCTTTAGACTGCTGGAAAACAGCAAGAGTTTTGTCTAAAATTTCACGGGCTTTGATGTCTTGTTGTGCAAATATCTGACCGATTCCTGTCAAAATCAGTCCTATTGCGAGCATATAAAGTTTCTTCTTCATTGTTTCAATTCTTTAAATTGTTCATACGCATTTCCAGATCGTTTTCGTCTATGCAAAGTACATCACGCGCTTTACTGCCATTGGCTGGACCTACTATACCGGCTCTTTCTAATTGATCCATAATGCGTCCGGCACGGTTGTAGCCGATAGAGAATTTGCGCTGGATAAGAGAAGTTGAACCTTGCTGATGGTAAATGATCAGTCTGGCTGCTTCTTCAAACAGAGGGTCCAGACGGTTCATATCTACATCGCCTACTGCGCTGCTTTCGGCATTTTCGTCAATGTATTCTGGTAACATGAAAGCTGTCGGATAACCCTGCTGGCGACTGATATAGTTGGCTATTTTTTCTACCTCCGGGGTATCCACAAATGCACATTGTACACGAACCGGATCATTGCCCTGTAAATAGAGCATATCTCCCTTACCGATGAGCTGCTGAGCTCCCGGACGGTCGAGAATCGTACGTGAGTCCATCATAGAAGCTACACGGAATGCTACTCGTGCCGGGAAGTTGGCTTTGATGGTACCGGTGATGATATTGGTTGTCGGACGCTGGGTTGCGATAATGGCATGAATACCAACGGCACGTGCCAGCTGTGCGATGCGGCAAATAGGTAATTCAACTTCTTTTCCGGCGGTCATAATCAAATCCCCGAACTCATCGATGATGATGACAATGTATGGCATAAACCGGTGTCCCTTTTCCGGATTCAGTTGCCGGTTGATGAATTTTGCATTGTATTCTTTGATATTTCGGCATCCGGCTTTACGCAATAAATCGTAGCGGGTGTCCATCTCCACACAAAGTGAATTGAGTGTCTGGACTACCTTTGTTACATCAGTAATGATGGCATCTTCTCCGTCGGGTAGTTTTGCAAGGAAATGCTTCTCGATGGGAGCATAGATGGCAAACTCTACTTTTTTGGGGTCGATGATGACGAACTTCAGTTCGCTGGGGTGCTTTTTGTACAACAACGATGTGACGATTGCATTTAGTCCAACCGATTTACCTTGTCCGGTAGCACCGGCAACCAACATATGTGGTGCCTTAGCTAAGTCTACCATAAAGACTTCGTTGGTAATGGTTTTTCCCAGGGCAACAGGCAGGTCGAAAGTTGTTTCCTGAAACTTTTTGCTGGCTAATATCGAGCTCATGGGTACAATGCGCGGATTGGCATTAGGTACTTCAATACCAATGGTTCCTTTTCCCGGTATGGGGGCGATGATACGTATGCCTAAAGCCGAGAGACTTAGGGCAATGTCGTCTTCCAGATTTCTGATTTTGGAAATACGTACTCCTTCTGCCGGAGTAATTTCGTACAACGTAATAGTAGGTCCTACGCTAGCCTTGATAGAACTGATTTCAATGCCGAAGCTACGTAATACCTTAATGATACGGTCCTTGTTGGCATTTTGTTCTTCCATATCGATGGTAGGCTCATGGTCTCCGTAAGAGTTGAGCAAATCGAGTGTCGGAAACTGATAATGTTCCAAATCCAGACGAGGGTTATAGGGTTGGCTAATTTCGCCATGATATTCTTCGTCTTCTTCGTTGTGGTTGTCATCGATCTCGAACGAAGGCTCTTCTAATTGCTGATTGGGCTGCAAATCTTCTTGTTCCATTTGCATAAGCATCAGATTTTCTTCCTCCTCATTGTCCTTTGTATGAGGATGGTTTGCAGGCTGTTCGTCGACAGTTAGTTCTATTTCGTTAGGTTTTGAGTCCGTGTAATTCCCATTTTCCGGCTCTGTATATTTGTCTGTGTCGTCGTCGGTTGTGGGTAATGTCTCTTCTTGAATGGTATGGGATTCTTCTTTGTTTTCTCTTTCCTTCTTTATGGCTTGTGAGGCCTCAGATTGTACAGATTCTGCTCTTTCGTCAGTCATTTTTTTCTTTCGTTTGGGCAATGACGGATGAAATAGTTTGCGTACCATCTGAATGGTAGATTTGGAGAAAAATACACCTAATAAAATGGCGGTAATGAGTAATCCAAGCAGCAATCCTGAAGCTCCGATTTGTGAACATATCCATAGGCTGATGTTATATCCGTGTAGTCCGCCCGGATACAAGAAAGAATCCTGAAATGTCCCTTCAAACATGAAACCCAGGGCAATGGACAGCCATATCATCAGTAAAGAGCATCCGGCAAACCATTTCCGTAATTTAAAATCGTATGCTTTCATTAGTTTCATACCTGTCACTATAAGAAATACGATAATTAAATAGGCAGAAATACCGAAGCAGTCATTGATTAGAAACTGTGATAATTGTGCACCTCGGGCTCCGGCATAATTCTGGATGCGGTTTCCTGTTTCCAGCAATTCGCCAGGGTTGGGGTGTGAAAGTATACTTTGGTCATTTCCTCCTGTAAAAAAGAAAGAACTGAAAGCAAGCAACATATATACGCCAAAAATTACACAGAAAAGCCCGACTGTAAAATGAAAGGTCTCGCTTTTGATGGCTGTCACTACTTTCCCGGCACTGATAAATTTCTCTTCGCTGGTTTTGTTATCTGTTTTTTTCTTTGTCATAACACCTTATTTTATACATGCAAATGTACGAATAAAACTAAAACTGCGAAATTTTTTTCATACCTTTGCACCATAATATGGAGTTATGGAAAAGAACACAAAAATTATATTCGATAAGAATACAGTTGAATTTGTAACAGTGGCGGCTGAGTTCTGCGGATTCTTGGAACGGGCGCCTCAGATTTCCCGTTGTTCGTTTGTAGATAAGTCTCTTAAGTTGCTGCCTTTGCTTTATCTGAAGGCATCTTTGCTCCCTCAGGGAGAGCGGATGGATGAATTCGATCCGGAGTTGTTTGTCACAGAGGGAGACTATCAGCGCATATGTGGTGGAATTGCTGCGCTGCTGGGTGAAAAGGATGATTATCTGGAAGTGTTTCTTGATGATATGGCTTACAGTGATACTCCTATTAAACAGAATATTTCAGAAGGACTGGCAGACATTTATCAACCCCTGAAGGATTTTGTATGTGTGTATCAGTTAGGATTTGAGCAGACAATGAATGATGCCTTGGTTATTTGCCGTGAACAGTTCGCTGAATTTTGGGGGCAGCGTTTGGTTAATGTGATGCGTGCATTACATACGGTAAAATATGCTGCGGGAGCGGAAGATGAAGAGGATGAATATTCTAATGCAACTTTGCATGGGGATGAGGAGTTCGATGAAAATGACTTGTACGAAGGGCTTGAAGCTGGAGAAGATGATGGTTTTGGAGACCGTTGGGAATAATGATGAAAAACCCTTTACAGAAAACTTGGAATGATTGTATTACAGAATAAAATAAAAAAACAGATAGTAGCTGAAATGCCGAAAGTGGTTTTCCCGGGGCGGATTTTTGTAGTCTATACAGAAGCGGAAGCACGGAAAGCTGTCGATTATCTAAACAGGCATGAGGTGGTAGGAGTTGATACTGAAACGCGTCCTTCGTTCCGTCGGGGTACGACTCATCAGGTGGCATTGCTTCAGATATCTACACAGGATACATGCTTTCTTTTTCGGTTGAACCGTTTGGGGTTGCCTGATTTTCTGGAAGATTTTCTTTTGAACGATGTGCTGAAGATCGGACTTTCGCTGAAGGATGACTTTGCCATGCTTCGCAAACGGAATAATAAAGATCCGCGTCAAGGCAATTGGATTGAATTGCAGGATTATGTTCGTCATTTTGGAATAGAGGAAATGAGCTTGCAGAAAATCTATGCCTTATTGTTTGGAAAGAAGATATCCAAAAGCCAGCGCCTTTCCAATTGGGAAGCTGAGAGTCTTACAGAAGCACAGCAGTTATATGCTGCAACTGATGCATGGGCTTGTGTAGAGATTTATACCTACCTTGAGGAATTGAAAAAGGAAGGTAATTTCCGCGTGGAGCGACTGGTAGAAGAAGCTCCGGTTAATAATTGATTTTATCCGTTACATTTATGTCATATAAGAAAGTATATCTTAAACCGGGAAAGGAAGAATCGCTGAAGCGTTTCCATCCCTGGGTCTTTTCGGGAGCTATTGCCCGTGTAGAAGGGGAGCCCGAAGAAGGTGAAGTAGTAGATGTTTATACGTCGAAAAAAGAATTTATAGCTTGTGGTCATTTCCAGATTGGTAGTATTGCTGTGCGTGTACTGTCGTTTGATCAGGTGGAAATTAATGCTCAGTTTTGGAGACAAAAACTACAGGTGGCAAAAGATCTGCGCTGTGCACTTGGCTTGATAGGCAATCCGAAGAATAACACTTATCGTCTGGTACATGGGGAAGGTGATAACTTGCCGGGCCTTATTATTGATGTATACGACCATACTGCTGTGATGCAGGCACATTCTGCAGGTATGCATGTGTATCGGATGGAGATAGCCGATGCTTTGTCGGAAGTGATGGGAGATATTATTCAGAATATTTACTATAAGTCAGAAACGACATTACCGTTTAAGGCAGATCTGCTGGCGACAGAAAATGGCTTTATCAAGGGAGGAAGTCCTGAGAACGTGGCTATGGAGAATGGACTGAAGTTTCATGTGGACTGGTTGAAAGGACAGAAAACCGGATTCTTTGTCGACCAGCGTGAGAACCGTAGCCTGTTGGAACGTTATGCAAAGGGACGGAATGTTTTGAATATGTTCTGTTATACAGGAGGATTCTCTTTTTATGCCATGAGAGGAGGAGCAAATCTGGTGCATTCGGTAGACAGTTCTGCAAAGGCTATTGACTTGACAAATGATAATGTGGAGCTGAACTTCCCGGGAGATACCCGTCATAAAGCGTATGCTGAAGATGCCTTTAAATATTTGGAGCGCATGGGTGACCAATACGACTTGATTATTCTCGATCCTCCAGCTTTTGCCAAGCATCGTGATGCACTTCGCAATGCACTTCGTGGATATACCAAATTGAATGCGAAGGCATTTGAGAAAATTCGTCCCGGAGGTATACTGTTTACCTTCTCCTGCTCGCAGGTAGTAAGCAAGGAAAACTTCCGTAACGCGGTGTTTACTGCTGCTGCACAGAGTGGACGTAGTGTACGTATCTTACATCAGCTTACACAGCCCGGAGATCATCCGGTAAATATTTATCATCCTGAAGGAGAATACTTGAAGGGATTAGTGTTGTACGTAGAATAATTAAAATATACCTATGGATATCCGGACTATACTTGCCAATTTGAAAATCGAACAGTTGAATGCCATGCAGCAAGCTGCTGTGGATGTATGTAAAGAAGGAAGCGATCTGATTCTTTTGTCACCTACAGGTACTGGCAAAACGTTGGCTTATCTTCTTCCGCTGGTTTCATTACTGAAGCCTGGTGTGGAAGGGGTACAGGCTGTTGTCTTGGTGCCTTCTCGGGAACTGGCATTGCAGATAGAGCAGGTTTTTAAGGCAATGGGTACGGATTTTAAGGTAATGAGCTGCTATGGTGGGCGTCCGGCAATGGACGAACACCGTACGATGAAAGGAATTCGTCCATCGGTCGTGATTGCTACTCCCGGCCGTATGAACGATCATCTGACTAAACAGAATATCGATGCTTCATCTGTCCGGACATTGGTTATCGATGAATTTGACAAATGTCTGGAGTTTGGATTTCAGGAGGAAATGGCTGAAGTAATAGGTAAACTTCCTGCCTTGAAGCGTCGTTTTTTGCTTTCTGCTACCGATACGGAAGATATTCCACGTTTTACTGGATTGAACAAAACAGTGAAACTTGATTTTCTCGATCCGGAGACACAGGGGATAAACCGTATTCATATATATAAGGTAATGTCGCCAGTCAAGGATAAACTGGAAACATTATATAAGTTGTTATGTAGTTTGGGTGATCAGTCTACGCTTGTCTTCTGTAATCATCGTGAAAGCGTAGACCGGGTAGGTAAGTATCTGCATTCTATGAAAGTGTATTGTGAAACTTTCCATGGTGGAATGGAACAAGACGATCGCGAACGTGCGCTTTACAAGTTTCGTAACGGAAGTTGCCATATATTTATTTCTACTGATTTGGCTGCCCGCGGACTGGATATTCCAGATATTCGGAATGTAGTGCACTATCATCTTCCGATAGCTGAAGACGGTTTTATCCATCGTAATGGACGTACTGCTCGTTGGGAAGCGGATGGTAATGCATATGTTATTTTGCATCCAGAGGAGTCGATCCCTTCTTATCTGAAAGGAAATCCGGAAGAATTTGTATTACCGGAACAAACCCCGAAGCCTGCTTTGCCAGCCTATGTTACTTTATATATTGGTAAAGGGAAAAAAGATAAAATCAATAAAATAGATATCGTGGGTTTCCTGTTTAAGAAAGGCGGGTTGAGCAAGGAAGATATCGGTCGGGTAGATGTAAAGGACCATTATGCTTTTGCGGCTGTTTCACGGAAAAAGGTAAAACAAACGTTAAAACTTATACAAAATGAAAAGATAAAAGGGGTAAAAACTTTGATAGAACAGGCAAAATAATATCTTTGTGATATTATTAATCTTTCATCTTCCACTCTTCTCGGGTGGTATGCTATGATGACTGGAATGCCTGTTTGTCATAGGTGGGTATGGCTGTGCCAATTTGATATTTAAATCTTCGTTTTAAGAGTAAAATGAAAGTATAAATATTATAATACTGGAAATTTATCATCAAAACTTTTGGAAGTCTGAAAATAATCGCTAAATTCGCAAATGTCGAGATTAAAAACAAGATTGTTAAACCAAAACAAACTTCCAAATGAAAAAGCATAATTTTAATGCGGGGCCTTCTATTCTGCCGCGCGAGGTGATTGAAAAAACAGCTCAGGCTATTCTTGATTTCAACGGTTCAGGGCTTTCGTTGATGGAAATCAGTCACCGTGCTAAAGATTTCCAGCCAGTGGTAGATGAGGCAGTAGCCTTATTCAAAGAACTTCTGAACATACCAGACGGCTATTCGGTGCTTTTCCTTGGGGGAGGAGCAAGTATGGAGTTTTGTATGGTTCCCTATAACTTCCTGGAAAAGAAAGCTGCTTATCTGAATACGGGTACTTGGGCTAAAAAGGCACTGAAAGAGGCTAAAGGATTTGGTGAAACTGTAGAAGTTGCCTCTTCCGAAGCTGAAGGTTATACTTATATACCGAAAAACTATACAGTTCCTGCTGATGTAGACTATTTCCATATCACAACCAATAATACCATTTATGGAACAGAATTGCATGCCGATTTGGATGTAGATGTTCCAATGGTAGCCGATATGTCTTCTGATATTTTCTCTCGTCCGGTTGATGTCTCTAAATACATCTGTATCTATGGCGGTGCGCAGAAAAATCTGGCTCCGGCTGGTGTAACATTTGTAATTGTAAAGAATGATGCATTAGGTAAGGTTTCTCGCCATATTCCTACGATGTTGAATTATCAGACTCATGTAGACAAAGGGTCTATGTTTAATACTCCTCCGGTAGTACCTATTTATGCAGCTTTGCAGACATTACGTTGGATTAAGGCACAGGGTGGAGTTGAAGAAATGCAGCGTCGTGCTAAACAGCGCGCGGAGATGTTGTATGCAGAAATAGACCGTAACAAACTGTTCAGAGGTACGGTTACTGTACAAGAAGACCGTTCATATATGAATATTTGCTTCGTAATGGCTGATGAGTATAAAGACCTGGAAGCTGACTTCTTGAAATTTGCTACCGAACGTGGTATGGTGGGTATCAAAGGACATCGTTCTGTCGGTGGTTTCCGTGCATCATGCTACAATGCAATGCCGGTAGAAAGTGTGCAGGCATTGATAGACTGTATGCAAGAATTTGAAAAAACACATTAAATCTTACTATTATGAAAGTTTTAATTGCAACCGAAAAACCGTTTGCTAAGGTAGCAGTCGACGGTATCCGTCAGGAAGTGGAAGCGGCAGGCTATGAATTGGCTCTGTTGGAAAAATATACAGATAAGGAACAGTTACTTGATGCGGTAGAGAATGTAGATGCAATCATAATCCGCAGCGACATAATTGATGAGCAAGTATTGGATGCTGCCAAAGAGTTGAAGATTGTAGTTCGTGCCGGTGCCGGTTATGACAATGTGGATTTGGAAGCTGCTACAGCTCATCAGGTTTGTGTGATGAATACACCGGGGCAGAATTCAAATGCTGTAGCTGAGTTGGCTTTCGGTATGATGGTGATGGCAGTGCGCAATTTCTATGATGGAAAAGCCGGTACAGAGTTGAAGGGAAAGAAGTTGGGTATCCATGCTTATGGAAATGTGGGTCGGAATGTGGCTCGTATAGCCAAAGGCTTTGGAATGGAAATATATGCATACGATGCTTATTGTCCTAAGGATGTGATGGAAAAAGATGGTGTAGTGCCATTGGATTCTGTTCAGGCTTTGTATGAAACATGTCAAATTGTGTCATTGCATATTCCGGCTACTCCTGAAACCAAGAACTCCATAGACTACGATTTGGTTAACCGGATGCCGAAGAATGGTGTGCTGGTAAATACCGCTCGTAAGGAAGTCATCAATGAGGTTGATCTGCTGCGTTTGATGCACGACCGTCCGGATCTGAAATACGTGACCGATATTATGCCTGTTCATCATGAAGAGTTTGCATCTCATTATCCTGGACGTTATTTTTCTACTCCGAAGAAGATGGGGGCTCAAACTGCCGAAGCCAATATCAATGCAGGTATTGCAGCAGCTCGTCAGATTGTAGACTTCTTCCAAAACGGCTGTGAGAAATTCCGTGTCAATAAAAAATAACTAAAATCTAATACTATGGCTAAAATCAAACCTTTTAAGGGTATTCGTCCTCCTCAAGAATGGGTGGAGCAGGTTGCTTCCCGGCCTTATGATGTGTTGAATTCGGCCGAAGCCCGTGAAGAGGCAAAAGGGAACGAAAAGTCACTTTATCATATCATTAAACCAGAAATTGATTTTCCCGAAGGAACAGACGAACACGATCCTGCCGTATACGATAAGGCTGTAGAAAATTTCCGTATGTTTCAGGAGAAAGGATGGCTGGTGCAGGATTCGAAAGAATGTTATTACATTTATGCCCAGACCATGAATGGGAAAACGCAATATGGATTGGTCGTAGGAGCTTATGTACCCGACTACATGAATGGCGTGATAAAAAAACATGAACTGACTCGTCGTGATAAGGAAGAAGATCGCATGAAGCATGTGCGTATTAATAATGCGAATATTGAACCTGTATTTTTTGCTTATCCGGATAATAAGGTGTTGGAAAGTATTATTGCAAAATATACGGCACAAAAGCCTGTTTACGATTTTGTAGCTCCAGATGATGGGTTTGGACATACTTTTTGGGTAATAGACTGCGAAGAGGATATTGCTGCTATTACAAAGGAGTTTGCTTCTATGCCTTCTTTGTATATTGCAGACGGACATCATCGAAGTGCAGCTGCAGCTTTGGTAGGAGCTGAAAAGGCCAGCCAGAATCCTAATCACCGGGGAGATGAAGAATATAATTATTTTATGGCAGTTTGTTTCCCGGCCAATCAGCTTACTATTATCGATTACAACCGTGTGGTGAAGGATCTTAATGGGCTGACTCCGGCTCAGTTCCTTGAAGCGTTGAAGACTCATTTTGATGTCGAAGAAAAAGGCACTCAAGAGTACAGACCGTCTGCCTTACATAATTTCTCATTGTATATGGATGGCAAGTGGTATAGTCTTACTGCCAAGTCGGGTACTTATAATGATCATGACCCGATAGGTGTGTTGGACGTAACTATCTCTTCAAATCTTATTTTGGATGAAATTCTGGGCATCAAAGATTTGCGCTCGGATAAACGGATTGACTTTGTAGGAGGTATACGTGGATTAGGAGAGTTGAAAAAACGGGTAGATAGTGGGGAAATGAAAATGGCACTGGCTCTTTATCCGGTTTCCATGAAACAGTTGATGGATATCGCTGATACGGGTAATATCATGCCGCCTAAAACTACTTGGTTTGAACCTAAACTTCGCTCAGGGCTGGTAATACATAAGTTAGACTAATATCAAAAGTTGTTTCTGTTTCTCGTCGGAGAAAGAATAGATTTCAATTTCTATGGCTTATGTGTTTATGAACGATGATATCATTTCCATAAAATAGCCCTAAGGAGGGGAGGTCAGGATATTTTAGAGAAAGTATCCTGACCTTTTTTATGTGGTAAAAATAAGATTTTTTACCTTTGTCTTCATGATGACAGAAGATACTTATAAAACCATAGCAGCTCCGGCAGAATCTGTTTATACAGAGAAGCGGAGTAAATTTATTGCCATAGCTTTGCCTGTACGTACACTTGCAGAAATCAAAGCCTATTTGGAAGAATATCAGAAAAAGTATTACGATGCTCGACATGTATGTTATGCTTATATGTTGGGGGCGGAACGTAAGGAGTTTCGTGCCAATGATAATGGTGAACCTTCCGGTACAGCAGGAAAGCCGATATTGGGACAGATCAATTCCAATGAACTTACGGATATCCTGGTAATAGTTATTCGTTATTTCGGGGGTATTAAATTGGGAACCAGTGGTCTCATAGTCGCTTATAAGACTGCAGCGGCACAAGCCTTGTCTGAAGCACAGATTATTGAGAAAACAGTGGATGAGCAAGTGACGGTAGTATTTGAATATCCTTTTATGAACGATATTATGCGTATTGTCAAAGAAGAGTCTCCTGAGGTTCTCAGCCAGTCATACGACATGGATTGTGTGATGGCTCTCCGTATTCGTAAGTCGCAGATGCCTCGGTTACGTATGCGACTGGAAAAAGTAGAGACAGCACGCGTCTCTGATGATGTAACATCTTTGTAATACATTTGACATAATCTGTTTATATACCTCCCATACTTTTGTAACCAAAAAGAAAATACTTCATGAGAAAGCAACTTTTTGCATGTACAAGCACATTGCTGATGGCAGTTTCTTCATTCACAGCAACTGCACAGACCATCGACTTGAAAGAGTATCTGCCAGAGGTTCATGGAACCATTCGTGGCAAGTACGAGTATCAGACTACTAATGACGAGCAACGCTTTCAAGTGCGAAATGCCCGTATAAGTTTTTCAGGAAATCTCCATCCTAAAGTTAGCTACAAGGCAGAAATCGATTTGTGTGATGAGGGCGAAATGAAGATGCTGGATGCCTATGTATGCGTCACTCCTTTTCAAAACTGGGAGGTTACAATCGGACAGAAGCGTGTACCTTTTACTATCGATGCACATCGTTCTCCTCATCAGCAGTATTTTGCTAACCGTTCCTTTATTGCCAAACAGATGGGTAGTTTGCGTGACGCAGGTGCTACTTTGAAGTATAAGCAAAAAGAAGGTTTTCCTTTCGATATAGAGGCCGGATTGTTTAGTGGTTCCGGATTAACTGAACAAAAAGGCTGGCATAAGGTGTTGTGTTATTCAGGAAAAATACAAATGTATCCGTTTAAAGGATATAATCTTACTTTGAGTACTCAGCGTATCCGTCCTGCAGATACCAATATTTATATGTACGATGTAGGTACTTATTACGAATGGAATAATTGGCATTTCGAAGTAGAAGCGATGTATAAACGATATGCTCATGTCGATTTTGATGATGTATGGGCTGTAGATGCATTTGTCAATTACGATTGGTTCTTCCGTAATCAGAAGATGCTGTTCAAGAAAATGTCTGTTTTGGCCCGTTTCGATTATATGGGAAATAATAGCGAAGGAGTACCCGATGAAAACGGGCTGTTGGTGATTGATGATCATGAACGCAAACGTATTACTGGCGGTCTCACTTTCAGTCTTGGTAAGCCGTTTCAGGCCGATTTAAGAGTCAACTATGAAAAATATTTTTATAAAGATTTGTCATTGGCCAAACCGTCAGAGCAAGATAAGTTTGTAATAGAAATGATGGTTCGCTTCTGAGCATTATAGGGGAGTAAAATACGGAAGTTCTGCAATAGCAGAGCTTCCGTATTTTTTTATTTAAACAACTGGAAAATTAGTTCTGTTTTATAGAAAAAGAGAAACGGTATCTTTAAATGAACTATTTGTTTCTTAGTTTGTTTCTTAAATAAAAGATTGCTTTTTTTAATATTTTTTTCTAATTTTGAACTGTAAGTGACATTTCTATGAAAAGCATATTTCATATTATCTTCATATTTGGGGTAGCCTGCTCTTTCTTTTTAGGCTGCGAACATGGTCAGGCAAATAAATATTCATTGTTGGACTGGCCGGATACAGCCCGTGTGGATACTCCTCTTTTGATCTTTCCTCCTAAAGCCCGTCCGCTACTGGCATCCGACATACAGATTACTAAAGAATTGCTGTACGACCGTTATACATTAAAAGATACCTACTCTTATAAAGATACGGTGCGTAGCTTTAAATGGGAGACCATCCGTAAGTGTATAGCTTTTGTAGAAAATCTTTTTACCGACAGTCTGCACTTAGGTGTTTTTAAAAACTATAAAAATCTGAATAGTGAAGCTCCGTTAGTAAAACAGTTTGTGCGAAATGTGTATGGACGTGTGTCAGATACTCTTGGCGTAGAAAGATATCAGTCGGTTCCTTTGTATCATCCTTCCGATGAGGGAACTCCTGTGCGTTATGGCCGCGACGGTAGTATAGTAAGTATTCTCGAAGAAGATTCTGTCTTTTATAAGGTAGCTCCTATTACCATCGAAGGTGAGTGGCTTGTTCCACGCCGTTATATCAAGCGCTTGAAGTATCCTACTCATTTTCTTCATCTCGTTTTTGTCGACCGTAGAGATCAGAATATTGTTTCCTTGGAACGTGAATCCCGCGGCCACTGGAAAGTACGAAGTATGAACCCTGCTACTACCGGTCTTCATCGCCCTCCTTATGCACAGGAAACTCCTTTAGGCATGTTTCTTCTCCAACAGAAAAAAGAACGAATGGTCTTTCTGAAGGACGGTTCGTCTGCAGTAGGAGGATATGCCCCTTATGCCAGTCGTTTTACAAACGGAGCCTACATTCACGGAGTACCGGTTAATGCTCCCCGTACTTCCATGATAGAATACAGTTGGTCATTAGGCACAATTCCTCGTTCGCATATGTGTGTGCGCAATGCTACTTCTCACGCCAAGTTCATTTACGATTGGGCACCTGTTGAGGCTGCCTTGGTGATAGTTATCGAATAATATTTAACAATCTAGATTCTTTCTATTCGACTGAAAAGCAGTATCTTTGCCGCCAAATTGTAAATAGATATCATGCGGCGAATTATATTTTCAGTTATATTATGGTGTATTCCTTTTGCAGCCTTCAGAGCAGGAAGTTCTTCTCCTGTGAATGAAATGGCCAAGGTAGACGAATGTGAAGAGTTGTACGAAGTCATGCAGCTTGACGGGGTGGTCAATCCCGTTGCTTTCCGTCAGGCTGTAGCCGGATACAATAGGATAGAGCAACGTAAACGCGATATACTTACGCTTATCGATTTTTCCAAACCCTCTACGGAAAATCGTCTGTATGTATTCGATATGCGTCAGCGAAAACTACTGTTCTCGTCGGTAGTAGCACACGGCAGAAACAGCGGAGGCAATTATGCCACTTCTTTTTCCAATAAACAAGGCTCCTATAAAAGTTCTTTAGGCTTTTACCTTACCGAAAGCACCTATCAGGGGCGCAACGGTTATTCCCTCATACTCGAAGGGCTGGAAAAAGGTATAAACGACTGTGCCCGCGAGCGTGCCATAGTGATACACGGTGCCTCCTATGCCAATCCGTCGGTTATTCCCTCCAGCGGACGTTTGGGAAGAAGTCTGGGTTGTCCGGCTCTCCCGCAGAAACTTTCCCGTCCTATTATCGATGCCATTAAAGGAGGGAGTGTTATCTATATTTATGCCAACCAGCCCGATTACCTGACACAAAGTTCTATTCTCCATTCTATTGTATAAGTCAAAAACAAGTGCTAACTTTGTGCCACTTAAAGATAAAAAACAGTAAACTTATGTTCAGAAGTCATACTTGCGGTGAGTTGCGACTCGCCGATGCAGGCAAAAGCGTTACACTGGCCGGATGGGTACAGCGTGTACGTAAGATGGGCGGAATGACCTTTGTCGATCTCCGCGACCGTTATGGTATCACTCAGTTGGTATTTAATACAGAAATAAATGCTGAACTTTGCGAGCGTGCCAATCATTTAGGACGTGAATACGTCATTCAGGCTACTGGTACAGTAAACGAACGTTCCAGCAAAAACAATAACATTCCTACCGGTGAAATCGAAATCATCGTGGCAGAACTTGTTGTGCTTAATGCGGCACAGACCCCTCCGTTTACTATCGAAGACAATACAGACGGTGGTGATGATCTCCGTATGAAGTACCGCTACCTTGATTTGCGTCGTAATGCTGTACGCAAGAACCTTGAACTCCGTCACCGTATGACTATGGAAGTACGCCGTTATCTCGACAGCAAAGGCTTCCTCGAAGTGGAAACTCCGATGCTTATCGGTTCTACTCCCGAAGGTGCACGCGACTTCGTGGTACCTTCACGTATGAATCCGGGACAGTTCTATGCACTTCCACAGTCTCCGCAGACATTGAAACAGTTACTTATGGTATCCGGTTTCGACCGTTACTTCCAGATTGTAAAATGCTTCCGTGATGAAGACCTTCGTGCAGACCGTCAGCCGGAATTTACACAGATCGACTGTGAAATGAGTTTCGTAGAACAGGAAGACATCATTCAGACTTTCGAAGGAATGGCCAAACACCTCTTCAAGGAACTGCGTGGTGTAGAACTCACCGAACCTTTCATCCGTATGCCATGGGCCGATGCCATGAAATACTACGGTAGCGACAAACCCGATTTGCGTTTCGGCATGAAGTTCGTCGAACTGATGGACATCATGAAAGGTCACGGTTTCTCTGTATTCGACAATGCAGCCTATATCGGCGGTATCTGTGCAGAAGGAGCAGCTACCTACACTCGTAAGCAGCTCGACCAACTCACAGAGTTCGTAAAACGTCCTCAGATTGGAGCAAAAGGTATGGTTTACGCTCGTGTAGAAGCAGACGGCAATGTAAAATCAAGCGTAGACAAATTCTATACACAGGAAGTTCTCCAGCAGATGAAAGAAGCCTTCGGTGCAAAACCAGGCGACCTTATCCTTATCCTGAGTGGAGATGATGCAATGAAAACCCGCAAACAACTTTGCGAGTTGCGTCTTGAAATGGGTAACCAGCTTGGCTTGCGCGATAAGAACAAGTTCGCTTGTCTTTGGGTGATCGACTTCCCGATGTTCGAATGGAGCGAAGAAGAAGGTCGTCTGATGGCAATGCACCATCCGTTCACACACCCCAAAGACGAAGACATTGCACTGCTCGACACCAATCCGGCAGCTGTACGTGCCGATGCATACGACATGGTTATCAACGGTGTAGAAGTAGGAGGTGGTTCTATCCGTATCCACGACTCACAGTTGCAGGCTAAGATGTTCGAAATCCTCGGCTTTACTCCTGAAAAGGCACAAGAACAGTTCGGCTTCCTGATGAATGCCTTCAAGTTCGGTGCTCCTCCTCACGGTGGTCTGGCTTATGGTCTCGACCGTTGGGTATCTCTGTTTGCTGGCTTGGATTCTATCCGCGACTGTATCGCATTCCCGAAGAACAATTCCGGTCGCGATGTGATGCTCGATGCTCCCGGATACCTCGATCAGAAGCAGCTTGACGAATTGAATTTGGTTATTGACATCAAAGAATAATCTCAGCTAAACGAAGAGGATGTGTCGGTACCGGAATGACGGAACACTCCAGTCACTCTTGTAATGATCCGGCGCATCCTCTTCTTTTTTGTGTATACACAGATGAAAGAATCCATCCGTATTTTCCGCTTTGCCGTTATTGGTACCTTGAATGCGCTGATTACTGCCCTTGTAGTCGGCATTATGATGCATTATGCCAATCAAGACTATATGCTAGCCAATATTGTTGCTTATGTCATTGCGCAGGCACACAATTTCGTCTGGTCCAAATACTGGATTTTTCCTCTGCAGACAGAAATAAAAAAAAATAACATCTGGCATCAGATGCTATTCTTTTCCGGCGCTTTCCTTATTGCTTATAGCGCACAATTTCTTTTTCTGCTACTGTTGGTAGAGATTTTTCATTGCAATGAGTATCTGGCTCAATTCCTCGGTCTGTTTGTTTACGGAGCCGTCAATTTCATGAGCAATAAATACATCACTTTTCGTTGAGTCTCTCAATAAATCCCGCTGGAATTTCTACTGCTGCATATCCCAGATTCTCAATCCGTACACTTACCCGGGTTTTTCCGTGCGTTTCAATCAGTTCACCTATCAGGCCCTTCAGCGGTCCTTTCAGTACTTGCACCTTTTCTCCCGGATGAATCGGTCCATCTGTAAATGTGACAGCTTCTTCCGAGAAATCCAGCATAAACTTGAAACGCTCCATCTCCTCCTCCCGGATAATGGCAGGCCGATGCGTACAGCGGTCTATCAGTGTAGCAGTCACACTCGGTAACTGCTGCATCAGTTTGATACGATTCACTTCATCCGTGTGTACAAAGATCATCATCGGTATTACCACCTTTTGCAATTTCTTTTTCCGGTCGCTCCATTGGCGTACCACCTCCTGTACAGGCAGATAGTATTCTACTCCCATCTGTACCAGCTTTTCTGCTGTTCTCTTTTCATGGTGCATACGCACATACAAAGCATACCAGTTTATTTTTCCCATGAGTCAAGGCCTTGATTTAAAATTTACTGAAAGTCAGTGTGGCATAATCCGAACGCAATACCATATTCTTGCCATCCGATTTTACTATTTCGAAAGTAGTTTCCAGGCTATTCAGCCCATACGGCTGCAAGTCTTCCAGTTTGGTCGGCTCTTTGCTGTCTGTCGTTCCTTTCCGGTAATAAAAATCCTTCATAATCACCGTATTTCCATCCTCACCATAAGCAAATCTTCCTATTGACGGTGCATATCCCTTTGTACCCTGCTTTTCCGCTATATCCACCACCCACAGCTGGATGCTGTAATAAATCCGTTCGCAAGGATGCGTTACCCCATCTTCTGTCGTTGTATATTTCTCCAGTTTCCACATACCCTCTATATCGCTGTTTATAGGAGCCTTTTCACATCCCCCCAACAGTATGAGCAAGAAAACCAAAAATCCTGTATATATTCTTTTATTCATACACTATTCCATTTTTTTCAGTTATAAGATACCTCCAGTCTTTCTTATCGTCAGCATACCTCCGGTAGAGTTACCCAGATAATTTCCCCGATCCACTCCCAGGGCAGCCGAGACACTCCATCCTTTGATCCATTGCGGAGTATAAGTCACTTCATACAGCGAACTGAACTGCTTTCTCTGCTTGTCCAATGGCACAAAATACGTACCCCAGTGACGGGCAAACGATACCAGCACCCGATAGCTCCACTCCGTAGCCGGATTACCTTCTATCCCCACATGATGCGAGCGTACACGGTTACTTTTAAATGTAATTTTACCATCCTGATTATAGATAGGACCGGGCAGGAGAGGATTTCCCATTCCATAGCCCCAGTGTTGCCAGGCCTGATACCCCCCGTTGTTATAATAATTATCTCCGGCACTCACCTGATACTCCGGAAAACTGCCTGCAAATCCGTCATACAAAATCGGTCCGGTCTGGTCCTTTGTCGACATCATTTCCCAGACCACATTACTCACGAAACGGTTTTTAGGTAAAGTGATGTCAAATCCCAGCTGTCCGTCCTTCCATCTTCCGTACTGCCAGAACATCTGCGAGTGATCGTCAAAATAATGTTCCAGATACACCCTGAACTTCCAGTCGTGCAAATAATAATTCAAGGCAAAGTTCCAGCTTCCCACATGGTTTCCTTCCACATTTGCCATTTTATCTTCACTTCGTACCGGTAGAAAAGCCTTTATAAAGCTGTCCAGACCGTCCGGCATATCATGTACCAATGTACTGCTTCCGTCCTCATTCTTTTTCATCTGGTCTCCGGCAAATTGTGCTGCATCCAGCACTCCGAATTCAAATTCCAGTGGCAACTTCTCCCTGTTCCCGATTCGGAACATCAGCGCCTTGCTATGATACAATATATCCCTTCCGTAGGTCTGTCCTGCACCGGCAAAATTCTCTTGCCAGCCATTGTCGGTAAACATACCATACGCGATATGACCTTTCAGAGCCAGCCACCCTTTTGTCCCCGGAATCGATACATAGTCGGCAATCTCGCCCCGCACCTGAGGCACCGGACGTGCATTATTACCCTCTACCAGCATACCACTGCTTAAACGTTCATTCTTTTCCAATGGTCCGCCTGTACGTTCCTTACTTCCGATACTCAATGTAAGAAAACGCCAGGAAATATCTCCATAAGCCTGTTGTACTACAAAGTTACTTGTCTGATTTACTGCTCCGGCCAGGTCCAGCCCGGCTTTAATACGCCAATGATGCGGCAGTTGCCGGTCATACGCAATACCAGCCCGTAGAAATCCGCTGTTCGGTTCCTGGCTCGACAGTCCGTACCGGTTAGCCGTAAACCAAAGCGGTGCATAAGTACCCTCCGATACATTTCCACTTGCCTCTATGCGGTAGGTCAGGGTAGAGTCTGCTCGTTCCGCCTGTGCAGCGCCACACAAACAAAAAGCAGCAATAAATAGATTTGTTTTCTTGAAATTCATAAGTTGCTTTTGGGTTTGAAAAACAATTTGACAAAGATAGTGAAAGGTGAGAGCAGAGGCAAACGAAAACACAGTTTTCAAGTTTGAACTATGCCGAGCCGCCTCCTATCTTCTGAAAAGATAGTGAAAGGCAAGTGCAGGTACCAAGCCAAAAGCTTGCTTTTGAGCGAAGACAATACCGAACTTATATATCCGTACTATCTCTGTGCTTTTTGTTTCATATACCACCGGCAGAAGCAAATCACACTAATCAATAAAGACAAGGAAGATACCCATCCTATATAGCCCTTATTCATTCCTATTCCTTCCGGAGCTACGGCAATATATGTCAGACAAACCATGGTCATAAACAGTGCCGGTATCAGTGTCATCATAAACGAAAATCCATTTCTTTCGCGTACCAGCCATACCGTGATGGTCCACAAAGTAAATACCGCCAAAGTTTGGTTGGCCCATGCAAAATACCTCCAAATCACTTGAAATCCGTCTGCGTCACGAAGACTATACAACAAGATAGCCCCTGCTACGCAAAACATCGGAATACAAATATACAAACGCGATTTCAAGCTCTTTTGTTCAAGGCTCATAAAATCCGCTACAATTAGTCGTGCCGAGCGGAATGCCGTATCCCCACTGGTAATAGGAGCCGCTACCACACCCAATATCGCCAGTACACTACCTATGGCTCCCAACCATTCTTTACTGATTTCAAAAACCACCACAGAAGCATCGCTTACCCCCATGCCATTCTGGTGAAAGAAATACGTAGCCACAGCCGCCCAGATCAGTGCCACAATACCTTCCGTAATCATTGCACCGTAAAAAATCGGCCGTCCAATACGCTCACTCTTCATACAGCGGGCCATCAGCGGACTTTGTGTCGCATGAAATCCCGAGATAGCCCCGCAGGCAATAGTGATAAACATCATCGGGAAAATAGGAGTCGTTTCCGCTTTCGGATGCGTATTGGTCAGTCCCTCCCACAGTTCCGGCAGAGTAGGATGGTTTACATACAGCATCACCAGCAATCCCAAAGCCATAAAAATCAAAGCCAGCGCAAAAATCGGATACACCTTACCGATAATCTTGTCTATCGGCAGAAACGTAGCCAGTATATAATAAATAAATATTACAACAATCCAGAACGTAATATCCAGATGCTCCGGAGTCAGTTTCGCCAGTAAGGTAGCCGGTGACGCCACAAATACCGCACCTACCAGTATCATCAGTAATACGGTAAATACACGCATCACCTGTTTGGTCGATTTTCCCAGATACCTTCCTACAAGTTCCGGCAAGCTTTCCCCATGATTTCGCAAAGACAGCATCCCCGAGAAATAATCATGCACCGCCCCTGCAAAAATAGAGCCCAACACAATCCACAGAAAAGAAGCACTTCCAAACATAGCTCCCATAATTGCTCCAAAGATAGGCCCCACTCCGGCTATGTTCAAAAACTGAATCATAAACACTTTCCAGTTCGGGAGTACTATATAATCCACCCCATCCGCATCAGTCACGGCAGGAGTCAAGCGATTATCAGGTGCAAAAATGCGTTCAGCCAGTTTTCCATAAATAAAATATCCGGCTATCAAAGCCACCAGACAAAGAGTAAATGTAATCATCGTGTTTTCATTTTGAGTTAAAACAAACGGTTAAATTCTTTTATTATTCTATACTCATTAAATTCAGAATCACAGAGTTCTCAGTTCTCTAAAAATGCGGTGTAAAAATAATGAATTAATTATATAGCATCTTCATCATGATTGAAATTATCGAAAAAAGCTTCCTGTTTACTTTTTAGCAAGCCAGTTTCTTGATGCATGAATTTGCATCCATAATCATACAGTGACATCGTTGTCCCATGATCAGCCGTATCTTTAAATTTAAGATAAGTTTTGTAATAGTTTACCAGACATTCATCAGGAGTCATATCTGCAGCGAATAGAAACACATATTCACATCCAATATGCTGCATGACATCAAATATTTTAGGAACAATAAACATCCAGAAAATAACAACTCCTAACTTTTGGTCTATCTTGAAATCTTTCCATACTTCCCGATATTTATCATTGGCACAAAAGTGCACGATTTCTATACCTGCGAATGTTTTTCCTACTCTTTTGAGATCATCTTCTGAAGCCTTTTCCAGTTCCTTAATGATTTCTCCTTTTTGGGTGTAAGAGATTTTGGCCAAATCATTTTTAATTAATCCTTTACCTGTTCTGATACGCTCTATGATAGATTCTATAGCCTGTTTGTCACTTTCATTTAATTCCGAGTCATTTTTCAATTCAATGACATATTCGTATAATTCACGAATTCTTTTCAAAGAGTCCATTCCTTTTATACTTTCATATAAAGAACCACATTTGAGTGAAAAGTAGAAAAGAATTTTTCCATCCGGATGTTTAATTATATAGTAGGCTATATTTCCTTTTTCATCTTCCTGGAATGCTTCATTTTTAAGTGTTTCAGCCAGGCTCTCATTTTGGTGATTAATGAAATCATCTACACTCCTTAAATTATCGGTATTAACCGAAAGACGTTCACAAACGAGTGAATGGATAATATCCTTTTGTTCATCAGTGATTCTCATATCAGTAAAGTTTAACTCGTCAGTTTTTTATATAATAGCCGACGGATTCTTATTCTGTCAGCATCTTTTCTGATATCATTAGTAATGATTCTCCTGTCACAATTTTCATTTTCAGGAATGCCGGTTCTGGCTTTTTCCCAGCAATATTCTCCGTGTGTAATACTGCTTAGACTCCAGGAATCTTTACCGGCATAAGTCTCAAATACCATATCAAAAATATCTTTATATTTTTCGGCAATAGAGCATGGTATATCTCCTAATAAGCTTCCGTCTTTATACATCCGTCTAATTTCTGTCATTACAGGACCATATTTCCAGGCTTCAAACTCCTCTTGAAAGATGGGCTCATTTGTCTGAATGATAGATTCCCGCTGAGTAAAATAAAGGAGCTTATGTAATTTCATTTCATCAATGCATTTACCAAATTCTTTTTGATAACGCTGGTAAATATATGAAGCAATGTCAGTTACTTTTTCCATAATTCCTTTTTAACCTTTAGTTTATTACAAATATAACAAATTTAAACCGTTCAGGCTCTAATCTGTATGTTTTTTTATGAATTTAGCCGTTTTGGTTGAATTCCGACGTAAAGAAAAACCGCCACAGCATCTCGTATCGAGTGCTGTGGCGATTCCTTATAATTAAGTCATTCGGTATATTTTTACTCTACTGCCATACTTCGAAAGGTTTATTTCCCCTTATACATATCCTCGTAATACTTCTGGTAGTCACCCGAAGTCACGTTGTCCATCCATTCCTGGTTGTCCAGATACCAGCGTACAGTCTTTTCGATACCCTCTTCAAACTGCAGGCTCGGTTCCCATCCCAGTTCTTTCTGAAGCTTGGTAGAGTCAATGGCATAACGCATGTCATATAATTTTTGAACAATGTTAAAGTAGCATGTTCTATATAAAAATGGTCTAAAGTTGGAATATTGATTGAATAAAATTATTTTTGCTGAATGAAAAATAAATATGTAAATATATTGGGAAAGATACTGCCTACTTTGATATTTGTATTGTTGATACCTCTATCAATAATATATATTTCTTTTTCTGTAGTAATTAGATTTATCCGAAGAGCTTTTCATAAATAAATTTAGCCGGAAATAACAAGGCTGCTTGTATATAGCGTTTGCGTGTATGTTTTTCTTTATACATCCTGTATACAAAACGTAAATTCAGTTTATCCGCCCATGATGGATAATAATCTATTTCATTTTTAGAAGTTTGATGGATAAATCCTCCACAGGTGAATCCTATTCCCTGGAAACCATGCTTTTTGGTTAGCAATAGAAATTTCTCCTGCATGAGTGCTCCCATGCCAACGATTAAAAAATCAGGATTCATTTGTGTGATTTTTTCCGCTTCTGTATTCATCTCTTTTTCCGAGTTGAAGTATCCATTTCGATATCCTGCTAAAATAAGATTTGGATAACGTTCTTTGAATATCTCTACAGCTTTTTCTACTTGTTCCTGTCGTGAAGCTACGATGTATATAGACTTTTGTTCTTTCTCTGCGTAACTTAATAGCTCTGGTGCAAGTGAAGTCATATCGAAGCTTCTTCGTGTAACAGTCTTTCCATATAAGGTTTTAATTGCTGCTACCAAAATGGAACCGTCGGCAAAGATACCATCGAATTGCTCAAACAGTTTTTTGTTGTCCAAAGCTGTTAAGTAGGATACGGGGTTAAGGAAAGTATATATTTTGCCTTTGGCAGAAAATATATTTTCTATAGTATTATTTTCTGTTATAATTATATTTTCAATAAGTGATGATATGCTTTTTCGACTCATATAAATTATAAATTTTCTTTGAGATATTCTGTAGAACGTCTTTTTTCTTCAGCAATCTGCGCATTTACAGGAGTATAATCTATTGCTGTATTTAGAATATCTGATAACATTTCTATGTTATTTGCAATGCGATTCGATAATCCAAACTGTTCGAGTAAATGAGTTAGTTTATTGCTATTCATTCCTCTTACAATTGTACAAAATGGCTTATTATATTTGATTGAAAATACTGACCCATGGAAGGTGTCTGTTACGATGCAGGATGCGTGTTTAAAGTATGCTAGAACCTCAAAAGGATGAGGAACAATAGTCATATCGCACCATGGGAAGTAATGTCCGATACTAACTAACTTTAACCCATTGTTGCGGGCATAAGTACGTATGGATTTAATTTCGTTAGTATCAGTAATTCGTCCGGGATATGTATAAACTATCATGTAGTTTTTCAATTCTACAGTTTTTGGCATATATTGATCGTAGTCGAATATAAATACAGGATCAACATGTTTATTAGGTTTTTTTTCTGTTAAGTTTTCTACAACTTTTAAACTATTTGAATCTCTTACAGATATCTTGTCTAGATTTTTTAAAAGTGAAGTTACTGTGTCTTTAATATTGAGATTTTCTAATTTAGAAATAGTAGTAGCTCCGAAAGAAGCAGCATAGGTAATGGTTTTGTCAGTGTCAAGTCCATACCCAAATAATTGTTTTGAAAATCCGAACCATGTTTTTTGAGCACAGTTGAATACTTCATCACTACCTATTACAACTACATCAAAATGTCCTTTTGTTTCTCCTTTTCTGACACCTAATTCGGGTAAGAATTCTTTGGAAAATCTAGTTTGGAACTCATATATGTATTTTAATCTTTTGGCAAAATCCCATCCACAAAGTCTTTCTTTAAGCAGTTTTATTTTGTGAAATTTGCTGATTTTGTATTCTCCTAATTGTTCTCCGGGGATAATGTTTATGAATTCACATTGATGTCCTAATGCTTCTATATTGCTTTTTAGAGAATAGGCTTGGAGAAAAGAACCGTAGTTCTTCACTTCTTGCATTGATAATATTCCTACTTTCATAAAGATTTATATTTGTTATATATTCGTTTTGCGATGCTGAAAAGCCCCCATTTAGAGGCATACATTTTTATTATTCCTTTTAGACTGGAGTCTACCAGATGATACTTATTATTGATCTCTGATAAAGATATATTTTCGCTTAGGAAATCTTTAATGACCTCATCTCTATATGGATGTCGCTCAGAAGGGTGGTTTATATTATGGTTTTCTATTAGTGCTTCTTTCAAGTCACGTTCCATAACGAAAGAATCTTGAAGTTTCTTTATCGCATCTTCACCTTGTTTATTATTTACTAGAATTAGGGAAACCCCTTTCATAACATCATATTTAAATGGGATTCCGTGCCGTCCTATACCCCAAAAATCTGCAATTGAGCAATCTCCTTCTCTTGGAAGTTTAGCAAATGGACAGTGATAACACGATTCTCGGAACAATGCACTGGCACTAAATGCTTCCATATACAAGTTGTCTGTTCCATATAGCTTTTTTATTTTTTCTTCAATTTTTACAGAGGGAGAGAATCCCCATCCTTTAAGGCGGCGGAATTCATAGTTTTGTATTTTCTCTATATTCAGTTCTTTTTGTAGTTTATTCAAATAAGATTGAAAAATTTTAGAAGAAGGTACTCCATGACAAACCAAATCAAGTGTCAATAAGTTGGAGTATGGCTTTCTTAGAAACGACTTCAGTCCGGCTATCTGGCAAGGAGTACCACAATATAGTACAGGTTTTTCTCCAATGAGTAGTTTTTTAACTTCTTTCAGTGTACTCCCTATATTGCTTTGTACATACTTACTTCCTCTAAGTAAACTTAATTCGTCTGTAGAAGATATACTAATATGGCGCAAATTCAAGTCTTCGTCAAAAGCTGCTCCAAATACTTTTCCACCTTGGGCAAGTACATTACGGGCTAAAGCTGAAAAAGCTCCTCCACTACTACTCACAGTCCTGTCCTGATTATGCCACATGGCAAATACTTTGGGGGTTTCTGTATTTCCCGTAGGAATCACTTTTAGTATAGGGCAGACCTGTTCACATAAACTACATTGCACACACAATGAATCATCAATGTCGGGATATAGAAAGCCTTCTTGATTAGCTTTCATTATTATGGCACTATGCGCACAGACGTTCGCACAAGCGGAACATCCAGTACAATCTTTATATTCTGCTAATTGGGGCATCTATTCTATTAATTTATAAAATCGGACATAATCAATTATAAATTCGGATGGGAGTGTAGTATCATCGGTTCCACATGTAGCTCCCCATCCTCCATAAGCATAGGCAAGCATTAGTTGATAATCGAACCCAAAAGGCCATTCGTCGCCTTTATCACCTTTTTTTAAATCGTATACAACATCATTATCTACTTTTATTATCATGCGGTCTGGATACGATTCATATGAGTAAATATGCCATTCTGAAACTTTATATTTCACTTTTTGAGGATATTGTACGTGATGCTTCTTTTTCCCTCTAAAGTCTCCCCACAGATGATAATTTACCTGAATCAGAGAGTCTTTCCAACAGTCAATATATTCCAGTAAATCAATTTCTCCTCTTATAGTTCTTTTGTCATCTGGGTAAGGGCGCATCCATAATGCAGGCCATACACCTTTTCCAATTTCTGCTTTTGCTCGTATCTCCAGTTTGCCATATCCTATGCCATATCCTTTACGGGTTTCGACTCTTCCGGATCGGTAAGGTTTCTGTTTGTCATCTACTTTTATTAATTTCAGATGCAGTTTTCCGTTCCTGACGAATACATTAGCTTCATCATCGCAATATCCGGACAATTGTACTCCCGGTTCACTGACCGAACGTTTCCATATTTCTGTATTCAAATTTTTTCCTTTAAATTCATCTTTCCATGTTGGCTTTTTGCTGAATTGCGCCATCACAGGAAACACACTGTATAGGAAGAGTATAAATAATATAAGTCTACCGTTCATTGGCTATCTGTTTTAGAAGTTGTAAATAATTCTCCTTAAATTTGTCAAATGTAAAATTGCTTTCATAAATACGTCGGCTATTTTCCGACATCATTCTATATGTGTCAGTTGCTACATTAGGTAAATTATTCAATGTCGTTATTAATTCTTCCCATTCATTTACCACAAAAGCGTTTTTCTTGTCATGAGCAATTTCACAATTACCACCTACATCATTGCATATAATCGGAGTTCCACACATTGCAGCTTCGATAAGTGTGATAGGAAGTCCTTCATGAGTAGAAAATAGCATCATATAGTCACATTCCTGCAATAACTTATATACGTCATTTCTAAACCCTAGGATTTTGAATTGTTCATTATTCTTTATTGTATTCTTAAACTCCTCATATAAAGGTCCTGTTCCGACAAATAAAATCTCTATTTTGGAATCAATTTTTCCTTGCAATCGCTGACAGATTTCTATCTGTCTTTTTCCATTATTGATACGAGCTGGATAGAGTATCCTTATTTTATCTGATGAACAAGATTTATGTGGTTTAGGATTTATATCTTGAACGCAATTACAGATTTTATGAATGTATTCTTTTTTGGCTCCAAAAAAACTGATTAAATTTTCCGTTACTCGATCGGATATCGAAATGATTGTACGGGGCAAAATAGTTGTTAGCTTATGGTTATAAAAAAGGCTGTGATGAATATATACTATTTTTATTTTTTGATATAGAAAAGTGTTTAAAATCCAAAATAATAAAAGTAATTTACGTTCATGTACTATGACTATAGAATTATGAAACATAAACGGATTTTTCCATTGTATATATTCCTCTCTCTTTATACCATGTGCTTTATTCACTTGTTTGTAAGGTTTTGTACCTGCTATCCTGGCGTCATAATCAGATTGTACTGCATGATGTATATCCATTAGTACTTTTTGTACACCAGTAACTTTATAAAGTTCTGTATTAACAGAAAAAACTTTTTCCATAATAAATACTTAATTTATTATTTTTCTGAGGTATTCTTTAGATTTATTTCTTTCAGAAGCTAATATTTCATTTACCTTATTATAATCAATAGGCTTTTTCATCATTTGCATAATCTGTTCAACCGGATCACCTACATTCATAATTCTCTCCTCCAAGCCAACAAGACTTAATAATGATTTTATTCGGGTTACGAGTTTAGGATTACCTACACAAACAACGAACTGTTTTTCATATAATAAAGAAATAACTGTTCCATGAAAAGAATCAGTGATAACATATTGTCCGCTTGCAATTCTATTCATCCAAGCAGGTATACTCTCAGGATAAGCACATTTTATACCTTTCACTCTTCGAATAGAACCTATACTTCTTACTTTCAAGTCGAACTGATGTCCTATTATTTTTGCTTTTTCATAAAATTCATTTGTATTTACTAATTTATAAAGTATAATTTCTGGATTATCTTGGGGTCTTCCAACTAATTCAGGGTAGTTTTCGAATAATAGAACCGGATCCAATACTTGAATTGAATTTACTCCAAATTCTTTTAATATTTGCACTCCCGTATTTTCCCGTACAGCAATAGCCTCAAATTGAGAAAGTAATTGCTGTACTTCAGCATCCGAAATCCATTCGGATGTTTCCCATTTATCTTTTCCAAAACTGGCGGCATAAGTAATTTTTTTTACATTCTTATATCCAAAATCCAAAAAGAAAACAGGAGTTTTATCTTTAGATATATCTGGATTCCATGTTTGGTCACTGCCTACCATATAATAATCAGCTTGGGGAGGATTATTTTGTAATTCTTTTAAAGATATATAAGGACTAGTAACAGATGTAAAATACTGCTTTCTAAAAGAGTTAAATTTCAAATGTTTAGGATATAAAAGAAGATTTTTTACCCATGAACGTTTAGGCTCATCAATAAGCAAATTAATCAGTTGTGCTTCATGACCTATTTCTTGTAGTGCCTTTACGGTTGCATAAGCCTGTAATGTTGCACCATAATTGTCTGCTCCCCAATAAGTAAGTAATGCGACTTTCATGTTATTATTATTTTTTCTTATTCAATTTCTTTTTTCCATAAAGGGACATATATAGACCCGTTTTCTCAGCCCAAAGAGTCAATTTATGTTTAAAAAATACAGTCCATTCCGTTTTCATCGAAGTACAATTATCATAAAAGCCTCCATCGAATAAAGGAATCTTATACCCCAATCTACTGTACAGATTCATTCTTGCTTTTTGACGCTTTTTTTTACTTGCCAAATTATAACGTTGTGATTGTTTTATTTCTTGTAGGGATACATCTTGAGTTACAATACTTTTATCCTCCTTCATTTTCGACAATAAATCAGTTGCAGAAGCACTTCTGCATATAACCATCGACCATGGAGAGGAATCTTGCTCAAACCGAGGAATCCAAGCATCCCCACATGCAATATCTGCCAACTCTCCTGTAGCATCAGGGCATACATGGCATCTATACATTTTACTATATCCATTAAGACCCACATATTGCGGATAAGGAGTTTGAGATTCTTTGCCTCCATTTTCTACAAAGCGTAAACTTCCAGGTTGACCTCCTCCACGAAATCTAAAGTCTTTTAAATCAAGTATATTTACTTGATGTATTTCTGCCAGTCTTTTTATATTTTTATATGATTTAAATCCACCACAAAAATTGGCTATAGTAAATACTATATCAGATTTAATATAGTCGGGACATACATTTTGAATATTACGTATTCCGGCTATAACACAGGGTGTAGCCACAATAGCCACTTTGCCATTATATTCATGCAGCTCTTTCACCAAATAATCCAAATTAACCGGACAGTATTTAGATCCTTGTGCTTTCAGGATTTCAGCAGGATTGTTTGTTAAAAAAGATTTGGTTTTTACACCTTCTTTGTTACATTCAAACTGAGTAACCGACACTTTATCAACAATTTTATTATTCAAGAGATACAGCAAAATGGATGTAATTATTCCCCCGGAAGAAGCATTTTCCAATATTTTTGTATCAGAAGTGTGAACGGCTAAACAAGAATGTATATAGCCTAATTCCAAATCATATTGTGAGTTCTCATTATCATATCTTTTTTTTGCTATATTTACTATCTCATATCCTTTGCCCGGACAAATCTGTAAAGCCAAATTACAATGCTTATCATATACTTTCGGAGTATAACAATCATTTTTCTTATTAAAATTACTCCCTTTTGTATTGGAGTCTATAGTACACAATCCACAACCGATGCAGAGGTGACTTTTTACAATGTCATGCAAGCTAGTATGTGTCATATTCAAAATTGATTGAAAAATTTTATGTATTTATTTGCGATTGACGAGAGTACATAGTTCTGCTGTACAAATGAAGCCGTACTTTGTACCAAGGAGTTATATTCTGTACTTTTTCCCAAATGCAATGCATTCAGTAAAACCCTTTTAAGATCATTTACGTTTTCCGATTGAAACATGAAGCCATTTTCACCTTCATGGACAAATTCCCGAAACTGAATAATATCGCTCGTTATTACAGGAACATTATAATTAAAAGCTACAGTAATAGCCCCACTTTGAGCCAAATCCTGATATGGAAGAACTAAATAATCAGCATTGGCAAAAAAATCGGCTACTTCTTCATCTTTAATGAATCCTATTTTCAGATCGAAGAGCTCTGGATACTTAATCAATGACTGATATTCTCCCCATTGAGGACAATTCCCTGCAATGGTTACTTTAAAAGGTATATCAGTTTCTTTGTATAGTTGTTGAGCTGCATCAATCAATAAATCAATCCGTTTATACTGACGAATATGTCCAAATGAAAGGAAATTAATCCGATCCTTATATTTAGCCCTGTTGCCTTTTTCACCATAATCTTTCAAAGTAAGTGGAGCATACAATACATTTTTTCCTTTCACTAACTTTTCCAAATACTCTTTCTGATTCATGGAAAATACATGGAAGTTCTTAAAGTTTTTCAATGTCTGCTTCATAAAATATCGGACAAAATGCTCTAATCTGGCTCCTTTAGGAGTTTTCACATTATGAGTAGCAAGAATTGTCTTCTCTTTGGGGAGACTGTACAGTGCTGCATAATACATCCAAAAGGTTAAAGAACTATCTATATAAATAAGATCCGATGAAAGGGAAAGAGCGTAACCAAACAGTTTTTTATATTTAAAATATTGATTGGGCATATACCATTTACCGCTGATAGTATAATATTCGAGTTCAATATTGTATTTTCTTGCAACTTTTTTCAACTGTTTATAGATGGAAGGTTGATTGTATCCCCCTACAATAATCCAATGTATCTTATAAGTTTGAGATAAATAAGGTACAATTTGGTAGTCTACATCAATGAAGAATGTTGGTGTTATCCAAGTAATTGTTTTCATCTATTTAAAATATGGTTTCCTAATATTTTTATAATAAGCAAATTGTGTACAGTTATATTGTACGTTTCTATTTCTGCTTGATATTTTTTTTGCAGGTATTCCAGCATAAATACCATACGGTTCAGTATCTTTAGTTACAATTGCTCCCGCTGCAACAATACATCCTCTGTCTCTTATACACATCTCCGAGCCCACGAGACTGCAGCTAATCT